>Ga0315279_10000179_pt1 | contig 137385 bp, 100 predicted proteins | sample YL17G06_20_MG_FD_203694 | JGI IMG/M metagenome (GOLD analysis project Ga0315279, IMG submission 203694) | Sediment microbial communities from Yellowstone Lake, YNP, Wyoming, USA - YL17G06_20 | ecosystem: Environmental > Aquatic > Freshwater > Lake > Sediment | place: USA: Wyoming | collected... | reverse complement strand
ACCCTCATGATCTCCTTATCAGAGATCTGCAGTTTACGCATGCTCGTGCCCCCCTGCCCACAATATGGCAGGAGATGCCGATGAATGCAAGATAATTATGCGGCATTACTTATGTCGCTACGTATAGCAAAGGCGGAAGGATACTTGGATGAGCATCAAGCTGCGTACAATGTCGATAGACTCCACAGCGTTTCTTTGGATTTCAAGCTTACCAAATACTATTCAGCGGAGACAACGGTAAGAGTGACCGACTCCCAAGGCCGTCCGATACAGGGTGCTGTAATATCTTCCGAACAAATCGCGCCGACAGTTCGCACAGACCGAAATGGGATCACCAGAGTGCGGCTTTTTTCTCGAATTGAATTGATGGCAACTCCATGCAGCATAGCAGCAGACGGATATGCCACTCGTTCGGCCTGGATTAGTCCTCGCCAACTACAAAATGATGTGGTTCTTTACAAGCCACGAGTTTTGACGGGACTGGTGATGACCATGGATGGAAAACCAATTTCGGAGGCATGCGTGTCCGATTCGGGCGGGATTCGTGAACGCACAAAAACGGACAGACAGGGTAGATTTGTATTGCGAATTCCGGATGCTCGTGGACACGACCTGATAGCATCTGCCGATGGCTATGTGAACAAGCGTATTTGGATTGGGGAACAGGATCGGGAATTGGTAATTAAAATGGATCCTACGAATGCTCGTGGGGGCATATTCGGCCGCGTCGTTGATCCGGAAGGAAATCCGGTTTGGAAATTTATGGTGAATGCAATTTCTAAGGAAAATGAGACTGACAGCACTGCGCGTTTTGTTGAAAATATAGATGGCGTATTCCTAATAGCCGACTTGCCCGAAGGAAGATTCACGTTTTATTTTCGTTACACTGGCTATGACGGGTCTGCATTCAGGATGAGCACTGGCGAGATAACGATAATTAAAGGCCAGGTGTTTGGTCCATTGGCCATCGTGTGTAATCGTTTAAATTAATGAAACCATCCGTGTGATCCGTGGGCAGAACCTTCGTGCTGATTCGAAGTTCTGACACTTCCGAACAAAGGCCAGGTTGAAGGAAGATCAAAGTCAGGGTGCCCATCCAGGCGAAATCCTGTGATTTCATTTGCAAGTTGGTAATACGACGGCAAGGCGTAGTGGTTGTAAAACGGCGATACCGGACAAGTGGATTTTTGGCTCCTGCCCAGAAAAATATTTGTGATTAGCGACGAAATTGCTTCCCTTGCTTTATCCTTGTGCTCTCGGATAGAAATGGTTATAAGGAATTCCAGGACGAAGAAAACCGACTCGAGTACAAGGGCACGTTGTCCGGAGACAAGATCAAGTTCACGCGCAGAATCGGCGAGTTTGCAGCCGAGGAATTTGTCGCGGAGTACGCAAAGTAGTCCGCTTCCTCGCGGAGACTGACGACCGCCTGGCCTCCGTGATTCTCGCGTCGGCAACACTGGGCACAAGATTCGCGGACCAGCAGCGACATCCCCAATTGAAGAAAAGGATGACTCATGCAAAGAGTCAGTTCGATGCTTCTTCTGGCGGCATTGGCATTCGCCGGAACTCCCGCAGCGCAAAGCGTGGCCAAGCGCTACGTAATCACCAGCGCCGGCGCCGTAGGCGACGGGCAAACCCTGAACACCAGTGCGATTCAGGCCCTGATCGACAAGGTGGCTCAGCACGGCGGCGGAATCCTGGTTGTCCCGAAGGGCACATTTATCACGGGTGCGGTGTTCTTCAAGCAGGGGGTAAGTCTGCTTATCGAAAAGGACGCGATACTGAAGGGCTCAGTCAATCCGCAGGACTATCCGCAAGTCCATACGCGATGGGAGGGAGTGGAGCGCGAATGGACCTCGGCCCTGCTGAATTTCACTGATATGACCGGCGTGGGACTCAGCGGCGAAGGCACGGTCGACGGCGCCGGCGATGTGTGGCTGCAACGCAGCGCCGTCCAGCAACCGGGGCGGGCGGGTCAACAGCCCACGGGACCTCGCGTCGGCCGCCCGCGCTTGATCTGCATCCAGAACTGTAAGCACGTCCGCATCGCCGACCTGAAGTTACGCCAGCAAGCGGTCTGGTGTCTTCACATTCTTTACTCCGAAGATGTGACTGCGGAGAATCTGACAATCACAGCCGACCACAACATCCCCAGCTCCGACGGCATCGACATCGATTCCTCACGCCGCGTACGAGTGAACAATGTCGACATCGACGTCAACGACGACTGCATCTCGATCAAGTCCGGCAAAGATGCCGACGGCCTCCGCGTTAACCGCCCCAGCGAGGATATTGTTGTCGAGAACAGCCGCTTCCATTATGGTCACGGCGGCGTTGCCATGGGCAGCGAAACCTCCGGCGGCATCCGCAAGGTAGAAGTTCGAAATTGTATCTCTGATGCTGGCAACTGGGCGCCAATCCGTTTCAAGACGCAGCCGAGCCGCGGTGGCGTGGTCGAGAACATCACGTACCGCGACATGCAGCTCAAAGACACGCGCCAGGCATTTGAATTCAACATGGAATGGCGCATGGTTCCGCCCATTGCGCCTCCAGCGAAAGTGTTGCCGGTGGTCCGCAACATCACGATCAAGAACATAACCGGAACAGTAAACTCGGTCGGGATGATGCACGGCCTTGCCGACAGTCCGATCGAGAACGTGAAGTTCAAGAACTGCAAAATCACAGCCCAGAAGGGTTTCGTCATTGAGAACGCGCGCAAAGTAGACCTCTCCGGCCTGACCTTGGAAGTCAAAGAAGGGGAGCCGGTCACCAGGAAGAACGTCAAATAAAATCGCCAATAGGATTGATATGAAAAATTGTCTCGAAATCCTCAACACGCGAATCGCCTTTCCCAGGTCGATCCTGGCGCCCATGTTCCTGATGCTGGCAACCGCCACGTCGACATCGGCAGACGTCAAACCTTCCGCTCTCTTCAGCGACCACATGGTGTTGCAGAGCGGCATGCAAGTTCCTATATGGGGAACCGCAAGTCCCGGCGAGCGGGTCACGGTGACGCTGAATGGGCAGAAGCAATCCGCCGTTGCGCAGGCGGATGGGAAGTGGGTAGTTCGCCTTAACAACCTCGAGGCCGGCGGCCCGTTTCAGATGACCATCGCCGGGAACAATACCATCACGATCAGCGATGTTCTGATCGGGGAGGTGTGGCTCGGTTCTGGCCAGTCCAACATGGCGTTTACTGTTTCGAAGAAACAAGCCTCTTACGCCGGGGTGATCAATGAAGAACAGGAGATCGCAGAGGCCAATCACCCCCAGATCCGGATGTTGTCAGGCAAATCCGCCAAGACCTACGAACCTCAAACCGAAATCCAGGGCGAGTGGCTGGTATGTAATCCCGAGAATGTGCCGGCTTTTTCGGCGGTCGGCTATTTCTTCGCCCGCGATCTCCAAAACGAGATCCATCATCCGGTCGGTATTCTGACCTTAGCATTTGGCGCCAGCACGGCGGAAGCGTGGATTCGGCGGGAAACGCTGGCTGCCGATCCGCTTTTAAAGCCTATGCTCGATCATTTTGACGCCGCGGTCCAGTTCTATCGTGCCAATCCGGCGGCGCCGGCCGAGCAGGCACCCAAGCCGCCGCAAACCATTAACGCCCGGCCGGGCCCGCCACCCCAGCAGCAGCGCGATCCTGTGCAGGACCAACACTACCCGACGGTCCTGTTCAACGGCATGATCAATCCCGTCATCCCTTACGCGATTCGTGGCGTGATCTGGTATCAGGGTGAATCCGTCGTCGGTGGCGACGAGGGCGTATCGCTTTACGGACATGTCCAAGCCACGCTGATTCAGGACTGGCGAAAGCTCTGGGGACAGGGTGATTTCCCCTTTTTCATCGTCCAGTTGGCGGCGCTCGATAACATCAGCAACAATCCGCGCGTTCGCGAGGGCCAGGCCTCCGTGCTCTCGATGCCGAATACCGGAATGGCCGTCACTATCGATATCGGCGATCCGAAGGATGTGCACCCGCACAACAAGCAAGCGCTGGGTGAACGTCTGACACGCATCGCTCTTGCCAAGGTCTATGATCGCAAGATCGAGTACTCGGGTCCGGTGTATGAATCGATGAAGATCAGCGGCGGTACCATTCAGTTGAGTTTCTCGCACTTAGGAGGCGGTCTGGTGGCCAAAGACGGCCCACTCAAGTGGCTCACGATCGCAGGCGCCGATCGGAAATTTGTAGCCGCTGAAGCCAGGATCGAGGGTGACACGATCGTCGTAAGCAACGCCCAACTCACAATGCCCTTAGCTGTGCGTTACGCCTGGGACAATTATCCCGAAGGCTGCAATCTTTATAACGCCGCAGGTCTTCCTGCAGCTCCGTTCCGCACGGATAAATGGTAGAGGTACGGCACTATGAAATTTCCTAATTGGAAGATCTTCTTGCTTCGCACCGGTCTGATTCTTCTGCCGCTCATGATGCCGCTGGTGCTATCAGCGCAGGCGCCGTGGCAGCAGATCACAGTTCCCTCGCTCCGCGAGGCAGCGGCAAACTTTCGCACTCCTCCGCGAGAATATGGCGCGATTCATTGGGCCATATGGGGCGGCGAACTGACCCGGGAGAGAATCGTCCAGGAGTTCGATACGCTTGTAACGAACGGCCTCTTGGTCGTGAATCTCGGCCCAGCTCGCGGCATGAATCCGAAGTACCTATCGAGCGAACATCTGGCGCTCACGAAGTTCGCCGTGGAAGAGGCAAGCAAACGCGGCATGAAGGTCTGGCTGGCCGACGAAGGCAGCTATCCGAGCGGCTTTGCGGGCGGCAAGATCAGCGCTGACTACCCCCAACTGTGCATGCAGGGCATCGTGGCCGATATGCGAATCAGCCTGGCCCCCGGGCAGACCATCTCGATGCCCGCGCCGCCGGATACGTTAGGGGCGCTGGTAGCGAGTCCGGCCGCCGGGACCAGTCAGCCGCTTACTATCCATAGCGGTGAGATCAAGTTTACCGCGCCGCCGGAGGGACGTTGTGAAATTGTGCTGGTGCGCCACGTCTTCCGCAGTTCGCCCACCCGCTACATCAATCGCGCCGACGGGACCTACTCCAAGGACAGCCTATATTCGCTGATCGACTACCTGAATCCCGAAGCCACCCGCGCATACCTGAAGACCACCCATGAAGTTTACAAAGAGCTGTTCGGCAACGAGTTCGGCAAAACGGTATTGGGCTTTTTCGGCGATGAGCCTGATTTCACAGGTTTCATCCCCTGGACCCCAGCCCTGCTGGAGAAATTCAAAGAGCAGAAGGGATATGATCTGCAACCGTATCTGCCTTTGTTCTTCGCGCCGAAATTGACTGACGAGGCGCGGCGCGCCAGAGCCGACTATTGGGACGTCTGGAGCAGCATCTTCCGCAGCAGCTTCTTTGGCATTCAAGCGGACTGGTGTGCAAAGAACAATCTGGAATACCTGGTCCACCTGAACCACGAGGAGCTGATGCTGAATCTCGCGCGCGGCGAGGACCTCATCCGCAACGAGGGCGATTTCTTCCGGGACATGCGGCATGTGCAAGTTCCCGGCATCGACAATTTGAGCCAGTTGCTGCCGGAATTGGTCAATCGGGAAGATTCGACCTACGCGACGAACAACAATTTTCCCAAGCTGGCCTCTTCCGCCGCGCACCTGTATGGCAGGCCAAAGGCGTGGACCGAAGCAGGCGGTGGGTTAGGCGTGGCCGGCAAGTTTCAGTTGGACTATCAGCTGGTCCGCGGCATGAACGCGGTGCAGATCCAGGGCGCTCTCAGGCGCGGAGGCTCCGGCGGTGGGAATGCGGCTGCGAACTCCGGGCCTCCGCCTGCACTTCCGATGCTTGCATGGTATACCAATCGCGCCGGCTATCTCATGTCGATTGGACGCCCGGCAGCTCAGGTCGCCTTGTACCATCCGGCAAACAGCATGTGGTTGGGCGACGAGGAAGCGGATCGCAGCACTACCAAGCTTTCAAAGCAGTTGTTGGAACATCAGATCGACTTCGACTACATCGACGAGCAGGCGCTCAGCTCCGAAGCCTTGCTCGAGAACGGCGGTTTCATTAACCTCAGCGGCCAAGTTTACCGAGCGGTGCTCGTTCCGTCCTCTACCGTGATCACCCAGGCATCGTTGGATCGGTTACGAAAATTTGCTGTTACCGGTGGAAAGGTCATTTTTTCCGGCCGGACGCCCACCATGGTTGTCGACAGGGATTTCCTCCACGCCGGCAGTGCGCCGGATCTGAGTTTTGCCGCCCTTGAGGCTTCTGGCGACATTTCGGCGGCCGTAATTCAGGCTCTTCCCAAACCCGATGTCGCGTTGGATCAGCCGTGTGCGCCAATCAAATACACGCATCGGACCTGGCGAGATGCCGACCTGTACTTCTTCTTTAATGAAAGCAGTGAAAAGCAAGCCCGCACCGCCCTGGTGGCCGGCCGCGGTCAGCCACAGGTCTGGGATGCGGGCACCGGTCTGATTCACCCGATGAAGACGGCTGCCGCAGCAACGGAAGGCGTGCGGCTGCAGCTAGTGCTGGAACCGTACGAAGCGAAATTCATTGTAATCGGACCGATGCCGCCCGATGTGTCCACGCCGGAGCCCTCGCTTTCGGCGGCCGACACCTTGGTGGAACTGACCGGTGACTGGTCACTCAGCATTGACGACAAAAGCCTGACCACCTCGCTGAAGTCTTGGCAGGATCTCGGCATTACCGGCTCCGGCCCTGCAACTTACACCAAGGAGTTTACTCTCATCGCCAAGCCGATGAACAAGCGGTTGTTCATCGAATGCGCCGACGTACGCGACTACGCGCGCGTGCAGCTGAATGGCGTGGACCTCCAGGCACGCGCCTGGCAACCCTATCGCTGGGATGTAACCGGGGCGGTAAGATCCGGTAAGAACATCCTTGAAATCGAAGTGCGCGCTTCGCCCGCCGGCCGGGGCCCAGCACCGGTACCGGCAAATCCGGGGCCGCCCGGGGCGCCCGGAGGTGGGGGCGCCAACAGTCGAACTTCAGCGGCCGTCGCTGGGCAGAGTCCCGGGCCAGTAACCCCGCCCGTTTCGGGGCTCCTAGGATCGGTCCGCCTGGTCGCGCGCGACTAGTCGAGTAGAAACGTGAGGTGTACCTCATTGTCAAGCCCTTTTTCTGTCTTCGATTTCGGCGACGATTTCGGGGACAGGTTAGAATGGCACTTAGTTAAGCCCCTTACTGTAGCGGTTCCGATGGGGTATCTCCCTGTACTGTCGTAGCGGTTTCGTAAGCAGGGCATAGGATTTTGTACGTCTTTAGCGTGTGCGCGGCTCCATCCGATCCAGACGGTGAGCGATTTGCTGATCCGCATGCAGGCGCACCACCGGGTCCCACCTGTCCTTGCCAAAAACCCATCCGATCAGAAGAGGGCATATGCAGACCGAGCTTTCGGACTACGGAAAGCCCCGGATTGGATAAAAGCTGACTTGCAGGATGCAGCAAGGAATCAGCTACAAAATGCCGAAGCATACTTCGGCATACCATTGCTCAGAACGATTGTCTGGCTGGTGATAGGAAGTGTTCGATCAAGCTGCGCGTTGCTCGTAGCGATGATGAAGCCTGCCCACTTTCGGGATCTCGACGACAGTGCCCTTGTCGGGCGGTTGCACTTCTCTTATATCCGGTGAGTCCTTGTCCAATGCAAGATGGCAGCGGCTATCGTGATAGTAATCCAAGTAGGATTTCACGAGCCTCCGCAGTGAGGATTCATTCATTACAATCACATGATCCAGACACTCCCGCCGGATCGAACCGATCAATCTCTCCACGTATGAATCCTGATTTGCGGATGCAGGGCTTGTTGGTGGCCGAACGCATCCCTGCCGCTTCCGGTGAAACAGTCTGCCGACAATTGCCGCCCGAGACCGTAGGAGCGATTGCCATCAATCAGGACGATAAAAACAGTCAAAGGCTGGAGGTTCGCTCCGGCCAATTGCAGTGGACGGCGCCTGAGGGCAAGTGGGAGGTTCTCATCGTTCAGCATCAGTTCCGTACCTCGGTGACACGCGCCGTCAACAATCCCAGCCGAGGCAAAGACGACAAGAATTCCCTTTGCGATTACCTTAATCCAGCAGCGACCCGGCAATTCCTTGAGTTCACCCATGAGCAATACATGAAATATGTGGGCGCTGAGTTTGGCAAAACCATTCTGGGGTTCAGGGGGGATGAACCGGATTTTGCCTGCACGCCCTGGACTCCTGCTCTGCCAGAGGAGTTCGAACGCCGCAAAGGCTACGACGTGCGGCCGTACCTGGCTTCGTTTTTCGCCCCCCAGTTGACGGAAGAGGTTCGGCGGGTCAAGGCAGATTACTGGGACGTCTGGTCAGATCTGCTTAGCGAGAATTTCTTTCGGGTCCAGGCCGATTGGTGCGCGGCGCACAACTTAGAATATATCGTCCATCTCAACCACGAAGATCAGATGATGGGATTGGTCCGCTCTGAAGGCGACTTCTTAAAAGCTATGCGCTATGTCCAAATGCCGGGGATCGACACCATCTGGAACCAGATCTGGCCGGACGTGGTAGCCGACTTTCCGAAATATGCCTCTTCTGCCGCGCACCTGTTTGGCCGGCCGCGGGCTTTCAGTGAGAGCTTTGCGGCCTATCGCACAGCTCCCACCGTTGAACAAGCCCGGTGGGTCATCAACCAACAGCTGGTTCGCGGCATCAACATGCTGGAAGTGATGTTTGTGCCGGCTTCTTCCAACGGCCAGAGCGGGCTCAGCGGCTGGATGGCCTCTGAGCAATTTCCGGCGGTGGTAAACTATGTCAACCGCGCAACGTATATGCTGTCTCAGGGACGGCCGGTAGTTCAGATTGACCTCTATCATCCGACCTCCTCGCTCTGGCTCGGAGAGGAAGAAGCTAGCAAGAGTACCCTGGCAATCGTCCAGAAGCTGCTCGAACAGCAACGGGATTTTGATTTTGTCGATGAACAGGCTCTATCTTCGGTGCTGACGCTGCAGAAGGGCATCTTCAAGAGCCTGAGCGGCACCGAATATCGAACCATTTTAATCCCGAATGCCAGCGTGATTTCCCAAACAGCTTTGAATCGCTTGCAGCCTTTTGCCAAAGCGGGAGGACGGGTGGTATTCCTAGGACGAACGCCCAACCTGGTCAGCGAGAAATCCTTCTTAAAAGCCACCCCATTGGGGCAATGCCGTTGGGCCGTGTTAGAGCCCTCTGGCGAATTGACTCAGCAAGTCATGGGGGCTTTGCCCAAGCCGGACGTCGTGTTCAACCAACCCGCCGCTGCAGTCAAATATCTCCACCGTCGCTGGAGCGATGGGGAAATGTACTTTTTCTTTGATGAGAGCGACCAAAAACAGTCTCTGCAGGCGATGCCTGCGGGAGATTCCGAGCGGGATGCCGAGGGCAGGCATTGGGAGCAACGCGTCGAACTGATGCGGGATGCCATCATCTATAATCGCAACAATCCCAGCATTCTTTTTTATGAAGCCGGCAACAAGGGTATCAGCGAAGAGCACATGCGCCAGATGAAAGAACTGCGTGACCAGTACGATCCCTTTGGCGGCAGGGCTGCCGGATGCCGTGAGATGCTGGAAAGCCGGGTCGCGGAATACGGCGGCGAAATGCTCTATATCAACAAAAGCGCCGGAAAGCCTCTGTGGGCCATGGAATATTCGCGCGACGAAGGTCTGCGAAAATACTGGGATGCATCGAGTCCCCCTTCCACAAGGACGGTGCGGGCCCCCTCTATGGCGGCCAGGATGCGAGCGAATACAACCGCAATCAGGACTCGCACGCTCTTGAGGACGTCCGGCGCTGGTACGACTATTGGCGGGAGAGGCCCGGGACGGGGGAACGCGTGAGCTCTGGCGGCGTCAACATTATTTTCTCCGATTCCAATACCCATTTCCGTGGGGCCGAAAATTATCGTCGCAGCGGCGAAGCCGATGCCATGCGCATTCCCAAGGATGGCTATTTCGCTCATCAGGTGATGTGGGACGGCTGGGTCGACGTCGAACGACCGCGCATTCATATCATCGGCCATTGGAACTATGAGCCCGACACCAAGAAAGATGTCTACGTCGTTTCCAGTGCCGACCAGGTGGAATTATTTCTGAACGGCCAATCCCTGGGCTTCGGCATTCAGAGCAGCCGGTTTCTATACACCTTCAAAGATGTGGAGTGGCAAGCCGGCACATTAAAGGCGGTAGGCTCTGACATCGCAGGCAAAAAGATATGTGAGACTGAGACGAAGACTGCGGGCAAGCCTGACAGCATTCGCCTGAGCGTTTTCACAGGACCGGTGGGCCTGCGCGCCGATGGCCAGCGGTCCACAGCTTGGGTTGAATATCAATTTGATCATCCCGTCCCGATTTCTGAAGTGACGCTGAAGCTGGGTGACTGGCGGCAACGCAGCTATCCCCTCCGCATCAGCGTGGATGGGCAGGAAGCCTTCACTGGCACCACTCCGAGAAGTCTGGGTTATGTGACTCTTCCTTTGAAGCCGACGACCGGCAAGAGCCTCAAAGTCGAGCTGACGGGGCAGGCCGGTGGCCAGGATGCATTCAACATCACCGAGCTGGCCGCTCAAAAAGACGATAAGGCTGTCGGCAGTGGCCAAGGTGGAGGGAAAGGAACTTTGAACATCATCGAAATTGAAATCTATGGTCCGGCGGCCTCCGGCCCAAAACCTGGAATAACTCTCCGGTGATAGGCAGGGCCGCGGGCCGAAGACGTTGCAGCCGGAAGTGTGGCAGGTTGACGGCTCCGTACACCAGCGCTGGGGCTACCTCGCGGATGCCCAATATTGCTCCGTCGCCTCCATCATCTATCGGCTGGTGGAAAACGTCAGCAAGAATGGCAACCTGCTGATGAACTTTGCCCCCAAGGCTGACGGGACCATGCCCGAGGAACAAGTCAAGCTGCTGATCGGAATCGGTCAATGGCTCGAGGTCAACGGCGATGCCATCCTGGATTTACTCCCCTGACATTCGACCGCGGTGGCAAAAACCCGTTGCGCGGCAACTTCATTACCAGTGACAAACCATTTTTCTTCTGCGGATAGGAAGGACAAGCCGCGTATTCGATCGAGGTCCGCGCCAAGGCGTCCGCTCATCTGCCCTCCTCCCGCGTCCTCAGGTTCGTAGTTGAGAGATTATGTTTACTTCCCCGCCTCTCTAAATCACAGCTGTGAGCTGCTCTGGCAGGATTCTACACCCGGAAAGGGATGGCGGGGCAGACAAATCCCTGTCCGGCAGGTCCGTCCGGCCTCTGAGCCCACGGCCGTCCTATGACAACGGCAGGTCACATTGCCCCCGTTCGTCTACAGCGGGAGCAATCGGTGGCGCCCTCGACGGCAGGTCCAGACAGTCGAGGACCCCCCGGGCAGATTAATCCTGGCGCAATGCTATGATTGGCTCGACGCGCGTGGCCCGACGCGCGGGCAAAATGCACGCGACCAGTGATACCACGGCTAGAACCGCGACAGCCGAAGCGAGTACGCCGGGGTCAGATGGCCCGACGCCATAGAGTATGCTTTGGAAGAACTTCCCGATAGCGAGTGTTCCGGCAAGCCCGATTGCGAAACCGATCGTAAGCATGATAAGTCCCTCCCTCAGGATCAGCCTGAAGATACGCTCCGCACTACTCCCTAGTGCGATGCGGATGCCGATCTCCTTGGTGCGTTGCGCCACCCCATAGGCCAGCGCTCCGTAGAGCCCCACCGCAGCAAGAAAAAGGGCGACCATGCCGAAGACGGTTGCGAGCAGCATGGGCGATCTGCGGATAATCAGCGACTCATCGATACGCTGCTGCATAGTGCGAACGTCGAACAGCGGCATTTCTGGGTCGAGAGCGGTGATTGCTTCTCTCATGGCGCGGATGAGACCGGCCGGTTCAGATGCCGTTCGTACGGCAAATGTGAATGCCGGCCTGGGATTTTGTGCGTAAGGAAAGTAGTATGCGCCCACACGTTCGTCCGGATTCACCAGGCCATGGAGTTTCACGCTCCCGACGACCCCGACGACGGTGAGCCAATCGGAGTCCTTCTTCGGGGGATGAGCGAGGGCTTCCGCACTCTGGGGCTGCCACATCCGCTTGCCGATCGGGCTGCTGTTCGGCCAGAACCGGCGGGCAAGCCTCTGGTCAATTACCAGGACGCGCTGCGATTGATCGCTGTCGCTCTCGTTGATGAAACGGCCCTCCAGAAGAGGAATCCTCATCGCTTCAAAGTATCCCGGAGTGACGACAATCTGGTTGGGAGAGACGAGTGATTCGCCGGGCTTCATTTGATAGCCTTCAGCCAGGATGACGCTGTCGCTATCGCGATCTCCGAAGGGAATCGTGTCGGTCGCGCCGGCACTCAGGACCCCTGGTATGGCTCGAACCTTTTCCAGGGCCCGGACCTCGAACGTGCGCAATGCGGCGCTGCCGTTATAGCGTGTTGCAGGCATGGCGACTGATCCGGTCACAACCTGCTCAGGTACGAACCCGGGATTTATCGCGAGCATCTTCCGGAAGCTGGCGAACAGGAGGCCGCTGCCAACGAGCAGCACAAGAGCGAAAGCGATTTGCGTTACAACCAAAGCGCTGCGCGCTATTCGGGTTCCGCGTGCGCTCGTGCCGGCTCGCTCCTTCTCGCGGAACGCCGAGCTCAGATTGAGCTTGAGCGCATGAGCCACGGGAATCACCGTAATGCCGATGCCGACAATAAGCGACAGTGCTAGAATAAAAGCCCATACGGTAGCATCCATCCCGATTTCACTGCTCCTGGGAAGTTGGTGAACGCCCAGGGTGCCCAGGCTGCGAAGTCCCCAGTAGCCAAGCAGCATGCCGATGCCCGCGCTGATCGTTGTCAACAGGATACTTTCCGTTGCGAGCTGCCTCGTGACACGCCAGCGCCCCGCTCCCAGCGCAAAGCGAACGGCCAACTCTCGCATGCGGACACCAGAGCGAGCCATTACCACGTTCGCAATGTTCACAGCTCCGATAAACAGCACGAACAGGACGCCGCCCCACAGCAGATACAGGGCGACCTTGATGTCGCGAACAACATCGTCCTGCAGACGCACGACCACGGAGTGAGCGCCGGCATTGATCAGGATGGTTTTGAACTCGGGGAAACGATCGAGATTGGCGGCGTTGAGGGCATCGATCTGGGCCTGGGCCTGCTCAAGGGTGGCACCGGGCTTCAGGCGTCCGATCATGTTCCAGCTGTTGTTGAGACGCGTGGTTTTCTGCTGTTGGGTGAAGGCCAGAGGCCTCCAGAGCTGTATTTCGGGGTTCGGGTACACAAAGTCTTTCGGCAGGACGCCGACGATAGTGTAGGGGTCCCCATTGATGCGGAGGTCTGTCCCGATGACCGACTCGACTCCGCCGTAGCGCTGCTGCCAGAGCGCAAAGCTGAGAATGACCTTACGCGCATTCCCCAACTCGCCTTCCTCCCGGAAGAAGATTCGACCCAGCCTCGGCTTGGTTCGCAGCAGCCGGAAAAACGAAGGCGTCACAGCCATGCCCCGGACACGCTCGACCGAGCCCTGATTTCCGATGGTGAGACTCGGAGTGTTGTAGAGGGCAATCTCCTCAAGGACGTGGACGTCCCTGAGCCGATCATAGTAGTCGGGAACTCCCGTAGATGCCCTCACCACTCCGGCCTTGGGATAGCTGTTGTATATGAAGAGGATCCGGTCCGATTCCGGAAATGGCAAGGGTCTCAGGATAACGGAATTGACGACGCTGAAGATGGTGGCATTGACGCCGATGCAGACAGCCAGGGTGGTGACGGCGGTGATGGCGTAGGCCTTGTCTTTCCAAAGATGTTTCAGTCCGTATCTCAGATCCTGAAGCAGCGATTCCATAGGCACCGGCTCTTCCGGAGCAGAGCTGCTTCCGAAACGCCCCGCTCTTTCCCTCTTACGCTGAATAGGTGGTTTAGGTTCACGAAACCCCTTGAATTTTCGGCTCCCGGATCTGGGCTGCATCTTCTGGGCCAGTCTGTAAACTGTGCATACGGACATAAAAGGCCTTGACGATGCCGTGATCCAAAGTCACGGGTGTGATGAGAATTCCCATAAGGTGCCGCCCTTAGGGAGGCTTCCTGATGCCATCCGGCGGATAGGGAGGACAAGCCGCGTATGCGATCGAGGTCCTCGCCAAGGGCTCCGCTCGTCTGCCCTATTCCCGGGTCCTCAGGTTCGTAGTTGAGAGACTATGTTAACTCCCCGGCCTCTCTAAATCACAGCGCAGCAGCAATCAAGCAAACCTCGCGGTATTGGAGCGGACGCTGGCTTCAGGGAAGCCGGTGTGCCCCAACGGCTTGAGAAAGGACCTCTGACCCCGCTTCTGGTCGGAAATCCGGAGTCAGGTGCCGGAAGCCGGTCCGGGTGGATCTGAGCATAACAATCGATTTTATATTCTAAACTTCCGCGTAACATCACGCGCGTAGACCGTTCGCAATCGTCCTGTCCATCGAGAAAGGTCGCCTTTACTGCGTTGCGCAATCTGAATGCCATGGGCAGGTGCGCCCCCGATCAGTAAATGCGCCGGCACCCACCAGGCCGCACTTTGTCCAGAAGTTTTTCGGCCCACCACGTAAAACGGTGCAGCCGCGCCGAGAGAGCGGCACAAATCCTGTGAACTTCATAGGCCAAATGCTGTGTACTCTGTGATGGGAAGAGGCGTAGAATTTTGAGGCAAGGGAGAAAAATCATGAAAATAGGAATATCCATCATGATGTTGGCGGTGTGCGCGACCGGGGCCGTGCTTGCCGTCGCACAGCTGCAGCAGGCCGCCATGACGGTGGTGCCGGCGACGGCAGCGCCTCGGCAGAGCGAGGCGCTGAAGGCGCTCCAGGCCGCGATGCAAGAGAAGGATGCGGCGAAGCGCGTCACCATGCTTGAAGCCTTCATCCGCGACAACCCGAATTCGTCGGCGCTGTCTACGGCGTACTCGTTTCTCCTGTCGGCGCTCAGGACCACGGATCGCGACAAGGCTGATAAGCTTATCGATGAGCTGCTCGCAAAATACACCGATCCGAAATCGCCGATCCGCAGGACGGCTTATTCCAGCAAGTTCATGTCTCTCGCCGCGCAGAAAAAGACGGATGAGATCCACAGCCTGGCGCAGAAGGTGCTCGACACCGAAACGGACCCGTCGCTGTTGGTCACCCTGGCCATGGCGGACAAGGAATTTAGCGCGAAACTCTTCGAAAAGGCGATTGCGGAACGCATAAAGGACTCGAACGCGACGGCATCTCCGACGTTGGAAGATCTCCGCTGGCAGTACGGGCAGAACCTGATCCGCATGGGACGCAAGGACGAAGGGCTCAAGCTCTCGCTGGATGTGCTGGAAGCTTCCAAGAAAGCCATTGCGGCTGCCCAGGCGCTGCCGGCGAATGATCCTCAGAAGCGCCGGGCGGAGATGCTGCGCAGGACGCTGGGGAGCCGCTACCAGAGCCTTTCCCGGGTGATGGCGGAAGCCGGCGACTATCCGAAGGCGCTCGATTACCTCGATCTCTCGGTACCGACGGACCCGATGGGAGCGTTCGAATCGCGCCCCAGCCTCGAAATGATGCGCGCCGACATCTACCAGAAGATGGGCAAGCCGGACCTGCAGATGGAAAGCTACACAAAGGCTTACGCGGCGCGCATGGATGCGAGCACCCGCGACAAGATCACGGACCTCGCGAAGAAGACCGGGAGCGCCCCGGAGAAGGCGTTCGCCCGCGCGCGCAAGATGCGCAAGAACAGCGCGACGCCGATCAAGCCGTTCGAGCTGAAGTCGATCGAGGGGAAGGTCACGACACTGGCCTCGGTCAAGTCGAAGGTCACGCTGATCAACTTCTTCTTCCCTACCTGAGGGCCCTGCAATGCGGAGTTTCCGCATTTACAGAAGCTGTACGAGAAGTATCAGAAGCAGGGATTCAACATGGTAGCGATCAACGTCAATCCGAGCCAGGATAAGGACATCCCGGAGTGGCGCGCGAAGAATAAGTACACGTTCCCGGTGCTGGTGACGCCGGATCGCGAGTACGCGCGGACCAACTACAGCGTGCCGGGGACGCCGACGAACCTGATCCTGAATTCGTCGGGCAAGATGGTCTTCCGCCACCTCGGCTACGGCCCCGGCGGGGAAGTTGCCATGGAAGCCGAGATCCGCGAACTCCTCGGCCTGAAGTGATTTTCACCTCGGAGAACAGGGAGAAAGCTGCGCGCATGCCCGCTACCGACTGTTCTTCTCTCTGTTCTCCTCGGCAATTTTGCTGCGCCCGCGGCGATCCTTTCCTCCGCGCGGCTTTCCACTTCCGAAGTGTCACTCGCCTTGCTGCTGTGGTGGCGCATACTCTATAGTTATGCGCATGGATTGCGATCGATTCTTGAGCTGGGTCGAGATCGGCCGGCAAGCGCTGATCAATAACGTCAGGCGTTTCAAGACGCACATCGGCGCCGGCGTCAAGTTGGCAGCCGTGGTCAAAGCTAATGCTTATGGGCACGGTCTGCTGGAAACTTCTCGCGTTGTGCTGGAGGGCGGAGCCGATTGGCTTGCCGTCAACTCAGTGGAGGAGGCGGCGCTGCTGCGAAACGAGGGCTTTCAAGCCCCGACGATCTGTCTTGCCTACGTCCCCTTTTCGTTGCTTGAAGAAGCGGTAACGCTCGACGTGCGCATAACCGTCTATAACCTCGAAACCATCCATCGCCTGGGTGCCATCACCGACCGGTTGAAGCGGGTTGCGAGACTGCATGTCAAAGTGGAAACCGGGACCAATCGGCAGGGTGTGCGCAGCGAGGACCTGCTGCGGTTAGCGCAAGCTGCTCGCAGGCACCCCTACCTCGATCTCGAGGGGCTGTCCACGCATTACGCCAACATTGAGGATGTAACCGAACACTGCTTCGCCGAGCGCCAACTGAGCAAGTTCGTCGAAGCCTGCAGCTTGCTGGAGCACAACGGCATTTCCGTCCCGGTCAGACACACTGCCTGCACGGCAGCCGCGATCCTGTTCCCCAACACTTTGTTTAGCCTGGCCCGCGTGGGCATCGGTCTCTATGGATTGTGGCCGTCTAAGGAGACCAAGATCAGCGCCCTGCAGGCCCGGGTTGCGCTGAACGCACTGGAGCCGGTATTGACTTGGAAGACGCGCATCGCACAGATCAAGACGGTTCCCTCAGGATCGTCCATCGGGTACGGTTGCACGGACCTGGCTACTCAGGACACCAGGCTTGCGGTTCTCCCCGTCGGCTACTACGAAGGATACGACCGAAGACTCTCGAGCATCGGCTATGTGCTCATTCACGGTCGCCGCGCTCCCGTCCGGGGCCGCGTGTGCATGAACATGATCATGGTCGACGTCACCAACATCCCGCAGGCAGACCTTGAAGACGAAGTGGTTTTGCTCGGCAGCCAGGGAAGCGACTCGGTTTCTGCTGAGACCATCGCCGGGAAGATCGGCAGCATCAATTATGAGGTGGTTTCCAGGATCAATCCTCAATTGCCCCGCATCCTGGTCTGAGACCCAATTTCACGATTGATCAAAATCTGCAGCAGGATATGATAAAAACTGGCTAAGCCTGGAAGACGATGCGAGGAGTCGAGTTTGGTGGACGAGAGCCTTCGAAAATCGGGGATCGACCTGATCGGGGATGTCTCCTTTGGTTTGAAGTCGTTGAGCTGACGGATGGGCGAAGAGGAAATTGAACATGAACGACCTCCAGGTTAAGGTTCTCCTGGTCGAAGATGATGAGAACGACTGCAGCCTCGATTCCGGAATCTTCCGCCTCTTGAGTGCGAGTCATTCAGGAAAAACCACGGAACACACCAAAACTCGTCTTGTGGGTATCCCATGTTTTGTGGTTGATTCATTCGAAAGCCAGGCGCTTGGCGTCGGCTTTGGCGGGATCGTGCAAGTAATAGCCGGTTCCTTTTGCGATGACCTCCTTATACCGTGGAAGGTTCAGACAAACGAGGGGCTTGTCCGGGTATGCGCCACTCCAGCTTGCCATGATTTCGAGCAACGTGGACGCATGCCGTCCAACACGGACGTCGATCGGCCAGCCCTTGGCATCGATCTTCTCGAACAGCAAGCCGTGTTGCCCCGCTTTGACGACGAACTCATCCTGGCCCGTCAAAAGCAGTTCGCGCGTAGTCTTCCCCCTGGTGGCGTCCAGGAAGGGTTCCGGCGCCTCGGCCAGCAACGAAGCTGCCTGTGAAAAATCGCCTATTTCCCGGTGAGAGAGCCCGTGAAGGTTCTTAGGCGAGAATTCGTTGCCGATCTTAAATCCTTCCTCGTCTGAGAGCACCATGGAGGCCATGGTCGCCACCTCGAGTCCCTTTTCATGGGCGACGACGGTGCTGATCACGGGATATTGCAGCTCGGCTTCGTGGAGGTCCACCAGGAGATCCACTTTCTCGCTCCTGATCAGCTCCATGAACGCGTAGCAGGTTTTTTCGGTGAGCGTGCCGTTGGGCCGGCCGGGCCACGCCCGATTGAGGTTGCGGACGTCGACGTAGGCCAGATATTGGCGGCTCGGATAATGAATGAAGACCTCCGGATCGGGCCATTGATCCAGCGGATTGGACCAGCGATCTCCCATGCGGAACTTCTGTCCTCCCCACGCGGTTGGAATCGTGAAGTCCGGCGGATAGGCGCCGCTGATGCGGGTGACGGTCGAAGCGCTGCGATTGGCGCTGAGGACGACGATCAGCCGGCCTTTTTCCATGACCGCGTCTTCCGCGAGGATCCAAGCAACCAGCCTCCCTCCCGGTTCCTCCGGATGGGTTCCGCCCAGGACCATTAACGTGGCTCCCGGTTCTTTGCCTTCGAGGAAGTAGATGTTGCAGTCGTTGGTGGTGCCGCGTACGCCCGGGAAATACTCGCCTAGCGTCTTAACCTTGGTCACGCCAGGGCCGAGGACGACCGGCTCTTTCAAATGCCGACTCCGGTAGAAGTCAATCCCCGAAACGACCAACAACAACAGGCCCAGCAGGCCAAACACGATCTTGCGGAGACAAATCTTCCAGTCGCTCATACAGCTCTCACTTCAGCCTGAAAAGTCGAAGCAGGAACGGAATCAGAACGATGATGTAGAGCAGTTCCTTTTCCCAATTCTTCGATTTGACCAAGCAGTACAGAAGTATGGCCGAAATATAGCCAACCAGAACGTAGTAGACGATCGTAACCAGTTTCGCAAGAATATCCGGCATCGTTCGTCTCCCTTCAGACAACCCAAGAAACCATGAGATACGGGAAACCCACGTCAGAGCCTCTCGCACATGTTTCGTGGTTCATGAGTACTCCGATTAAATACCTGTGAGGAAGGCCAGCTTGCTGCTGTAAACCACCATCAGCGTCCCTATGACAATGATGATCACCGAGGGAACCAGGCAATACCTGAGGAACCGGGCGTATGAATCCCGATAACCCACAACCTCTACCGTCAGCCGGCCGATGATCGCTGTCGGCGGCAGCGCATCGCCGAGCGGCCAGATGATGGTCATGCCGGCCAGGGCGATAATCGGATTCAGGCCCATGGTGTTGAACAGCAGAACCAGGGGCACGCCGAGAACCGGCGCGGCCGCGTACATCAATACCGATTCCGAAACGGGAAGCACCAGGAACAGCGTGACAAATACCACGGTGACCGGCAACGTCACTGCCGTCACCGCCAGCAATCCACGCACGCCCGTCAGCGTCATGATCTGCACCAGAACGCCCGCGCAGGTCAAAGTCGCGATTAATGGGAGGAGCTGATCGATTGTCTGTTGCGAGATCTTCAGAAGGTTCAGCTTTATCGGTGACAGGAAATACGACGCGGCGGCGGCAAGCAGGAACATCAGCGGAAGGCCGACGATCGGCGTGGAAAACGGCAGGGTGCGCCCTATGAGAATCAATCCCAGGAAGATCGCGAACGGAAGGATTACCCGGAACCAGTTCATTTTTTGAGGCGGCTCGGGCAACTCCGCGAGGGCCTTGGCGATATCTGTCTTGGTGCCCTTCCATCCCAGGATGAAACTGGTGAGGATCGCGCAAATCACGCAGGGGATGAGCAGCGGCCAGAAGAAGCCGACATAGGGCATGTTCACGCCGGCTGCCGCCAGCATCGCCCACAGATTCACCGGCGGTGCTGCCGCACTCAACCCCGCAATCACGAAAATAATGGCGCAGGTCTTGATCTTCGGGATTCCCATATAGTGCAGGACCGTCGCCACCATGCCCCCCACGATCAAGACCGTCACGCTGCCGGCGCCCGTCAGCGCACCAGGGATGAGAAGGAGGATCGAAAGGAATATGAGCAGCAGCGGCCTGTAGTTATGGAACCGGCGGAGGATAGCGCGCACAGCAAAGGCAACTCCCCCGGACTCCTTGAGGATGCTCATGAAAAGAGTCGCCGTGATGAAGATCAGGTTGATGTCGAGATAGGTGATCGCTCCCTCGGCGATGTGGCGGGCGGGAATCCCGAACCCGCCGGCCAGCGCCCCAGCAATCGCAGCCGCCAGCATCGCCAGCTCGGTCGAGGAAGTAAGGAATCTTGCCAGGACATACACCACCACCATAACGCCGAGAATCATCTCGGCATACGTGAACATGCTCATCGAATTGACCTATTTGGCAAAGAGACCTTTGAGGACGTTTTCCAGCTCCATGTTCTTTTCGTAGGAGATCATCGGTATGTTCATGCTCGTGGAGATCGTCGTAAACCGCCCATCTGCGTCGCCATCCTTTTTGACGATGAGAAGCGAAGCCTGCGGGCAGACCGCGTCGATACTCAGCTCATCAGAGTTGTCGCCCGGCGCAGCGCCCTGCGCGCGCCGTTGCATCCCTTCAATGTGGGCGCCGATGACTTTGATGTTTTGCTTCTTGGCTGCTGCAATCAACGCCTTGATTCTGTTGATCTCGTCTTCGATGGAGACTCCGGCCGCTCCCATGCCTTTCAAACTCGCGCCCGTCACGATGATGACCGACTTTATGGGAGCCCCTGCTTTGCTCTTGGCGCTGAGATCGGCTGCCGATGCGTCCAGCTTGTAGACATAGTCCATATTCAGCCTTTTGAAGAAAATGTCGAACTGGACGGGCCCCGGGCTCTGGCCGCAAGACGTCACCAACACGGGAAGGCTTGCCTTCTGCGGCGGCGCCGCAGGATTGCCTCCCTTTTGCTGTGCTGCAGGCGCCAGCGACACAGACAAGAGAAGAAGCGACAAAGCGACGGTTGTCAAAACCAGTCTCGAATTCCTTTTCATGGATATGCTCCGTGCCGTGAAACCGCAGATGCGCGCGGACCGACGCCATGGATTTCTGCGTTCATCTGCAGTCCAAGTATTTCATATTTGCAACAAATGATGGCTCAACAGTAATGATCCGCGACGATTCAATCAAGTGTTTTGTCTTCGATGGGCTGCCAGCAGGAACAGCAGAGCAAAATAGGCGGCCGTCACCAGCCAGAAACCGAAGGACCGCCCCGCGCCCGGCAAGGGGAGCATAGCCGGCTTCGGCAAAGGGATCGGGTCCCATGGAAGGCCGGCCTCTGTCACCAGCCCTTTGATGAAGAGAAGGTGGATGACCGGCACCTCGCGGGCCGCCATCTCAAAAAGCACTCCACGCTCCGTTGGCGGCGGCAAAGACAGGTCCGTGTTCAGTCCCGGGCGCACATCCAGCGCGAGACGGCTCGTCCCGAGGTTGGCATAGCCGCCGCCGCTATTGATGAAGGCAGCGATCCTTTGCGGCGCAGCACGCTCATAGATCCTTAAGCGCTCGGATACATTCTTCACCAGATCGGGCTCATGGAGGAAAGGAACTCCTCCCGCTTGAATTCTATCTATCAGCCGATCCCGGATCTTGGAGTCGAAATCGAGGCCGACATCCTTCTCCCCACCAAGCGATGCAGCCGCCGGCACTGCGCTCGAGATGCCCTTGCTTGCCAGAATGTCGTAGATATCGAGAAGACTGAAGTCGGGGTCGGTAGACCCGTATGAGGAAGCACCCAGCGAAAGGATAGTGACGGGATGGACATCCATGGCCCTGGTGGCTGCGAGCGATGCCACCAGCAGGGCTGGAAATGAGCCGGAGCTGCCGATGGCGACACTATCGCCGGGTTTGACGCCGGCCTTGCACAGCAGGTAGACGATGAGACCGGCGACGTTTGGATTGGTCGTGCTTCGCTTGGCTTCCAACTCCCCGGCAGTCGTCGTCAGCGGTGTATACTCCGGACCGATCAGGCCGGTCCGGTTGGGATCGATGCCGAGATCGAACCCGGCACCCGCTTGCGCGCGCCGGTCTCTGATGGCCAGGATCGCCCGTTCCATGATCTCCCCGGCCCGGACCATGGTGTCCGCGCAGCGCGGTGCGGCTCCGGAGGACCAGAGCTGCACGGCGCACAAGGCCGCCAGGCTCAGGATGCCGGCGGCGATTATGCGGACGGTCCGGTTCATGTTATTCAAGGTTTCTGCCCGCAGAAATCAGCATTCCGTTGCGCCAGGGCGGGCGGCAATGCGCGTTAGCCCCAAATCAAACGTAACAATTGGTTCAGAAAGTAGGTCGCAACCGTCACCGTGATGAGCGATGCCGTCGTCACCAGGACCCCTTGTCTTTCAAGGTTGTTGGCGATCAGGCCGGGAACGACCCAACCGATCACACGGAACTCAAGCGAGGCGGGAAGGAGCGAAGGGAAGAACCTCAGCCAAAGAAACGTCCACACCCCCGCGATCAAGACCATGAAGACAAACCTCCTGGTCCCGAATAGGATCAGAAAACTCGAAGCGAGCTTGAAGCAGAGGAGTGTCAGGAGCGAGACGACCAGCGTGCCTGCGATGCGTCCAGGCGAGTGGATAAAAAGAACCAGGTAGCTGGGAACGATCACTCCGCCGGGGTAGATCCCCGTTATGCCAATGAACAGCAAGGAAACCAGCAAGCCCAAAAAGGAAGTTTCATATTCCATTGCATTGAGCTCCCTAAGGGTAGTCGGCATCGGAATCGGCTGTTGTTCGGGCGTAGCCGATCCCGATCCCGAAGTGCCTTAGCTAGTTTCTGTTGCGAAACTCATTAGCTGAGCCGAAAGGCCCCTCGGTTTAACAGATAAGTGGGGGCGGGCTTTAGCCCGTTCCCGGCGCACCCAAATGAGAACACTAACGAATTAAATTCCATGTCTTCACTGAAAGAGTGGGCACGGGCTAAAGCCCGCCCCCACTAAAGGGATCCCATCGGTACTCTGTCTCTCGGCTCAGGCAGTTTCGTGACAGAAACTAGCTTGGGCTATGAATCATAGGGTTGACCAATCCTGCTCCAATGTTCGGCAAGGAGCTTGCCGGAGCCCTTTACGTTGCCAAACCCGAAAATGAGAGCCGGCTCGGGAGCTTGCGCGCACACGGTCTCCATCATCGCCTCCGGCGATCTGCCTTTGAGAACGCGCGCCTCGGGCAGGCGTCGCTTGACGATGCCGGCGTGATCCCCCGTTACGAACAACTGCTTGAAACGGTGTACTGCTCCGTCCCTGAGCACGGAGATCCACTGTACGGTTCTCGGCAGCCGGTCAGGGCGGACATTCAGGATGCCTATGATGTTGCCGGATGCCGAGGGCAGCATGTCTGTAACCCTGGACAGGACCTGTAACGTCGATTCAGGATCGTTGGCGGCAAAGGCATTGACGAGGTAACAGGTCCGTTGCCGATCGCCGGGGCGGTAAAGCCATACCCCCAGCCTGCCGACGTCGTGTTGCGCCTTGCGTGCGCCTTCGATGATCTTTTGTTCGTTGATGCCGAAGTAGGCCGAAACGGCGTAGACCAAATCGAGATTGTCCGGGAACTCGATCTGTCCCAAGTTCGGCGCGCTTCGCAAAAGCGGGGAGGAGGAGCCGGTTTTCACCGGGATCAAGTTGGCATGGCAGCGCTCTGCCTCGGCACGGAACGACGCGTGGTTGTTTTTCTCCGGCAGAAACACCGTCGACAGGGGGCAGATGTCGAGGCTGAGCACGGAGGCGATTGCATCTTCGGTTTCGCCCATGATCTCGGTGTGGTCCCGGCGCACGTTGGTGATGGCAACCACGTTCGGCTTGAGGATGTGGCGTGATTCGATGTAGTGGCTTTCCGGGCGGATGCTCATTATCTCGGCAACCAGGCAGTCAGTGTCGAGCCGCGCCGCCTTCTTGACCAATTGCTTCTGCTCCAGAATCGACGGGGTAACGCTTCGATCCAGCTCGACCTGACCGCCGTCCGGCAGCAGGATGACCGCCTCCGATCCCGTGGTCTTTGCCAGGACTCTCCGCCCGTCTTCCCTGAGGATGGAAGCGAGCAAGCGAGTCACGCTCGACTTGCCGCGAGTGCCCGTTACGGTGATGCACAAAGGAATGCGCCGCCGCGAGCGGTGGAGGGAGACACGCTCATAGATGAGGAAGAGCAGAAAAGAAATCACGCATATCAGCAAGACGCGCATCGCGGCCGGCGGTTCCTACCAAACTGAAACCACTAGAGACACGAAAGACACGAAAGTGGTTTTCGTGTCTTTCGTGCGTGTCGTGTTTGATGATGGGGCAATTAGAAGCCCCGTGCGAACAAGCCCCAGAACGTATCGCTCAGCTCATTCCACTTGTCGATCGCAGCGCGAGCGAAATCGTTGGTATAGCGGGTGAGGAATTCCCTGCATTTCTGACGCCCTTGCTCGGAGCTGTCGCTGTTAAGCATGTCAAGGGCGATCTTCTCTATTGCGGGGAGTTCCGTAAACGCCCTGTTTTCGAAATCGGCAATCGCGTCCTCCATGGTCTTGCGTGTTGTTCCCCATCTGACTGTGGCAAGGCGGTTGGCCTTCCGGAAGGCCCAGCTCGCCGAATCGGTGCGGTACTTGTGCTGCGAGTCGACCTCGAAGCTCTTGGGCAGCGACAGGACCCCCGAGAAAATCGGGATCCTCGGGCTTTGTGCGGGATTGTCGAAGGAAAACCAGGCGATCGCACCGACTTCGTCAGGTAGCCAGCCGCGCACTTGAATGATCTGCGAGTACGCGCACCCGACAATAGCGATGGTCCGGACTGGCTGTGTCACGATCCCCGGCTTGAGCGTGTTCAGGAGTCTGATCATGTCGCCGCTCATCCAGGGATTGGCGACCGGACTTTTCACCATATCCTGGGCCTCGGTGGCAGCGGCAGCGCCACCCCCTCGGCCGCCCCTGGGGACCAAAAGATTCTTCGTTGTGTCCATATCGGTCCCTTCGTAGGTCTCCCGGTAATACTTCATCACGTCTTTCACCGAAAGCTTCTTCGCGGGCTTTACGCTGAAGGGAAGTTCCTCGGCATCCTTGCTCAGGTTGAGAGACGGCGCCAGTGTGTTCAGAATGTAGTATTCACGATCGGAGAAGGGCTTTCTGCCGCTGTAGGCCTTCCAGAACTTGAAAGGCTCTCCGCTCTTCCACCACCCCATCTTCTCGGCGACCGAATATACGTTCTCAGATGCCATGTAGTTGTCGGGATCCTTGGGGTTGATCTCGCTGATCCTCGGTATGTTTGCGGAAACGCCGACCTGGTCGTCCGGAATGCGGGCTGCTGCCCAGACGGAGCCGGGCTCGCCGGGTCCTGCGCCGAAAACCTCCAGTTGCCAAACTTCCTTCTTGTCGGCAATGGTGATGCACTCCCCACTGTCACCATAGCCGTATTTTTTCACCAGCTCGCCGATCAGGCTGATCGCATCCCTTGCGGTCGTGCATCGTTCGAGCGCGATGCGCTCCAGTTCCTCGATAAGAAACAGGCCGTCGTCATTCCGGAGTTCCCGTCTGCCGCCGATAGTGGTTTCGCCGATTGCCAGCTGTTTTTCGTTCATGGCGGGGTAAGCGACGTTCAGGTAGGCGTAGGTTTCATCAGCCTCGGGAATCTCGCCCTTGAGTATCTTGCCCCGCATGTCGTCGACGGTTTCGGTGTGCAACATCCCCCAGTAGATTTTGTTAGTTGAGCCTTTGGCATGTTGCTTGCGGGGTACGATGTTCAACCAGTTCCTGTAATTCCCGTCACAGGTGTGGCAGGTGATTACGGAGCCGTCCGTGGTTGCCAGGCGGCCTACCATGATGCTGGTGCAGGAATCCGGCCCTTCGCTGTCCTGTGTCAGCGCCTTCGGAACATGGGCGGAGACGGAGAAGAGGCCGATAGTGATCGCAAAAATCGTCAGAAATGCCAGACGTCGCAGTTCTTTGGATTTGAGGCTTGTCATAGGGCTACTCCGTTTTGAATGCCGGATCGTTCCATCTACGGTCCAGACATGAGGGACGTTGATATGTGGGTCTGATCATGTACGCTCGCCTGTCGAGCGCATACTCTAGGCGCTCTGCGGCTGCCGGTCAGCAAGCTAAATGAATTGGGCCGTGGATTCAAGAAAAAAGCAATTCCGCAGGGTTACGGAATTTCAGAAGTCGCCGGGAAGTCACCGGGATTCGGAGGACCGATGCAGGCGTTTCCCGGGTTATCTTCCTATGAAACGGCCGTAGCTGGCACCGTCAGGCTGGCCAAGGTCGATGAGTCGCCCGTCGATCATCACATAGCGCGGCTTGCAGTTGCGCAAATCCGGGGAAGAACCGCCTTCGGGGACGTTCCAGATCACAAGGTCGGCCATATCTCCCTGGACGATCACACCGCGCCTTGCGAGCCCGAACTTCTGTGCTGCCTCGGATGTATATCGTGGCAGGGCCTTGACAACATCACCCTCCCAATTTGCCGGCGCCTGGTACTTCCGGGCCTCCTCGCTTGCGAGCGTCGCCAATCCAAACCAGCGGGAAACAGCAGCGAGCCCGTCGACACGAGGCGCGTCACCGGCCGACTCGGCGATCCATGCACGACCGCCTGCACTCAGCCACTCCGCCAGCTGGACCTGATCCTTCTCCGTACTCCCGGCCGAGCTGCCGACCACCAAATATCCCCAGTTCACCTGGCGCGACCTTCGGCTCCAATCTCGCGGCGCAGGGCGGTTGCTGGCCAAGTCTGGCCAGCGGGCCGTTTCCAACACCGTGAGTATTCCTCGCTCCAAATACCCGCGATCCTTTTGGCTGTCGGCGAAGATCGATTTGTCCGGATCCCAGACGATGAGTCCCGGGGTGACCAGATAGCGGCTGCAATCCATCGTTTGATGTGCCGTATATACGCTGAGATCGCCGAGTTCGGCGATGATCGCCTGACCGCGCGTGCCGGCACGCATGTCAGCCCGGATCGCCACGTCGCCTCGAAATAGAGGAATCCCCGTGCCGGTGAATATACAGGCGTTCTGCAGGATAGTATCGTAGATCGGATTATCACTGTTCAACTTCAGCGCGTCGTACACAGCAGGGTTCGCGTTTTGAACGCGGGCGGTGGCAAGCGAGTTCAAGACTGCCGACAAACCGACAAAGTTCAGCTTGACGCCGAAATTCAAAGGCTCCCCGGCCGGGTTGCCACCGCTTTCGATCAGAACGATCGGGGTGCCCCAGAGCGTCAGGTTATCTCCGAAAGCTCTGGGATTGAATTCTTCGTCGTAACGCGAGACATGGCCATAGACGAAAGGCGACAGGGCTTCGTAAAGCACCGCCGTCACCTGTTTGGCCAAACGGGTCGTCTCTGCGGCACCTGGAACGTTTGCCGCGACGGCCAGGAGTGCGATCGTGGCTACCCGGCCGGTATCCCCGACAGTTGTGGTGGCGTTCTGATTGTGCAGGTTGAAGCCAAGAAAAGGCCGGTAGCGGTCTCTGATCGACTTGAGCAACTGACTCTCGGGACTCTGCAAGAGGCGAGCATCGCGGTTGATATCGATTCCCTGAGCATTACGGCGCTGGTTCCGCTCGGCGCCATCGGGATTGAGCATAGGAATCAACAGCAAAGTGTACTTATCGAGAATTGCTGAGATCCACGGTTCTCGGCGGTGAGTCCCGAAGTAGTGCAAAAGGTCGAGCAAGGCGCAGGTTGCCGTCGGCTCATCCCCGTGCATCTGGGACCAGATGAGGATTCGCTCCGTGCCGCGGCCCACGGTTACGAGAAAGATCTCGCGTCCCTCGACCGACTTGCCTGCCGGTTCGATCCGTATCAGGTCCGGGAAAGAAGTCGAGAGGTTCTCCAAGCGCTGTTTTAGCTCGGGATGCTTGAGCACATGAGGATTGGGCGGTGAGACGTGTTCCTTTTCCCAGGCTCCGGCCAGCTGACGCACGTCGATTTCAAAGAGATCGCTTGCCGGCGCGACTTCTATCCCCGCCACCAGCAGTGTTCCCAAAATCATTTCCAGAATCCAGGAGGCCACTTCCATAAGTCCCCTCCTCTTAGCTGCAATTGAATTGCAGGTCGTATGGTAATAGGAGCCTTGAGTGCACCGCCACGAAGCGCCACGACGCCGCTTTGACGCAGTACCAACAGCGGTGCCATGCCACCATACCCCAAACCAAGTGATTTGGCAAAACTGACTGCCGTCAAAAAAACGCCCCGGACCGCGATGGCGGCCCGGGGCTTGCTTGGTGAAAGACTGATCAAGTCAGAACGAGATCTTGAGCGCGAATTGAATGATGCGCGCCGATTCACCCGTTTGAATAACCGTCTGGGTGCTCGGGGGCGCGACAGTCGAGCAGCAGGCTTGCGCGAACACTGAGGATGTTATCGTCGGCGAGCCGGTGGAGGCATCGCGGGGATTGTCGAAGTTGGCGTGATTGAGCGCGTTGAACATCTCCATGCGGAAATCGATACTGGTGCGCTCGCTGATTTTGAAGTTCTTTGCGATCCCCAGATCGAGGTTCCAGTAAGGCTGGGCCTGGAACAGGTTTCTCCCCATGCCGGCCTGGCCGGCATCGGGAATCTTGAAGGCGCTGGCATCGGTGAAGTAGCTGGGACCGATGACTCCGGGCAGTTGCGTCAGTTGCATTTGCGGCATGCTCCCGACAAGAGCCGCGCGGGAGGTGTGGGCATTGTTCAGAGTATACGAGGCGGTCATCACGCTGAACGGTTCACCCGACATCCAGGTGTAAATGCCGTTGATGGACCAACCGCCGAGCAGGTGATTGAGAGGGCCTTTGAAACTGTTGCCCAACGATTTTCCCCGGCCGACGGGCAGCTCATAGACCGCGTTTAACGAGAGCACATTGGTGCGGTCGAAGTCGGATCGCGCCCGATCCAGCCGCCAGTTGCGGATGTCGGTAGCGCCGCGCGGGCCTGTGGTGCTCAGCGCGCCGCCCGAGGTCGCCCCTACCGGGTCGACCGACTGGTCATCGATCGACTTCTGGTAGGTATAGGCCAACCCCATCATGAGCCCCTTTTCGTACCGCTTGCGCAAAGTCGCCTGGAAGGCGTGGTAATAGGAATCCCCACCCGAATCCAGATAGGTAATGCGAGCGAACTGCTGGTTCGGGCGCAGGTGCAGGTTCAAAGTGTATTGCTCGATGCGGCCGGCCCACGAGCCGACATTGTTGGTGGTCAGATAGCCATAAACGGTGCTGCTATTGATCACCGAACCGAGTATGGTTGACGGGATCGCGCCGCTGGTCACGATCGGTACCGGCGTTCCCGTTACCCCGGTGGGACATCCGGTGCCATCCCCCTTACATCCGGCCAAATAGTTGGCCTTCATGATGAGGAATGAGGGGAGCACCGAGTCTACGTTGATCTGGTTGAGGTCGTAGGTGCGCATCAAACGCGTTCCACGATGGCCGATATAGGCGCCTTGGGCCACGAATCCCCCCGGCAGTTCCTGCTGGATGCTGAGATTCCACTGGTGAACGGTGGGGAGTTTTAAATAGGGATCAATGGTCGTCAGCGCCGGCGCAACGTCATAGGTCTGTGCCGGCAGGGTCAGGTAGGAACTCGGCTTGGTCGTCGGCGGGGTCAACTCATAGGGGAACCCCTGGGCAATGCGCACATCCGGAGCTGCCGCGCATCCTGGGGTCGTGGAGCCACCGACCGTTGATACACATCGGGTGGTGAGCCCAGGGACCTTGCCGGCAACGGCGGTGATCATGAATGAATTAATGGGATCAAAGTAGATCCCGTACCCGGACCGGATGACCGTCTTCTGATTGCCGAATGGACTCCAGGCAATCGCCAGCCGCGGCGCCAGAGCCTTGAGATTGTTGGTTTTCAGCCAGCCATCGGCATGGACAAACGTGACCGGCCCCTGCGACCCATCGATGGTCTTGTCGGGCAAATAAACCCGGCCGCCGGCCTCAGTGGGCGACATGTTGAATTCCCAGCGTAAACCATAATTCAGGGTGATATTGGGCCGAATCTTCCATTCATCCTGGAAGAAGAAATTGAACTGTTTGAGGCGATGACCTTCCGCCCACAGGGTCACCTTGTTGCCTGTCTTGTAAGGCAAAAAGGTATCGCTGTTCAGATCACCCAGGAAGTTCTGGGAGAGCTGATACGGAACGCCGGTCAAGGTGTTAATGACCCCCAGCAGTGTGGAATTGTCGCCGCTATAGATCCCGGCCTTGGTCGAGGATCCTACCGCAGGCGTGACAAACCCCGGCGGCGTGCGCGATGAGCTGAAGCTCAGGCTTGGGGTGACATTGATTCCACCCGGCTGCCCGCGCTCGTCGTTGTGCTCGTAAAGGCGGATATTGGCGCCCAATTGGAACACATGCTTGCCATGGATAATACTCAAGTTATCGATGAATTGGGGCGTGGTCACGGCACGGTACGTTCGCGGGGTGTTGATGTAAGGATAGGTGAGGCTGGAGAACGAAAACGGTCCCACGTCGGGCCAGCTGGGATTCGCTTCCCCTTGGGTGAAGAGATACACGAAGCGGCTGTAGCCCATGGTAAATTCGTTCACCATGTTCGTCGAGATGACTCGCCGATAACTGGCAGACAGGCCGTGAGTTCTTCGGAAGACCTCCCCCAGGGGCGGGAAGCCCGGAAATACCTGCGGGCGTGCATTCAGCGGATCGCCCTGAAGCGTGTTGTAATCGGCGAACATCCACCGGACGAACACGTGGTTCTTGGCGTCGAAGTTGTGATCCACGCGGAATAAGAGGTTCGGCCCCTTGAAACTTGCCGGCGGGTTCCAGAAATAGGTAGCGGTGTTAAGACCATCTCCGGTCGTGTACTTGTTCGGGGTGGGGTAGGTCTTGAATATCGCTGCCAGGGTCGGATCAATCCCGATGCCCTTGGGATCGTTGCCGAAGATATTGTAGCTCGCGACGCAGTTGGCGGTGATCGAGCCGCCGCAAACCGGAACCCCCGGCTTCAACGCGCCGGTTATGCCGTCGACCAGCGCCGGCGAGTTCCTGGTAATCGTCTGGCCGCCGAACACGAAAGGCGTGGTAGGATCGTTGATCCAGTAGCGGAAGATCCCGGACATCAGGGTCGGCGAGTAAAGCGATGGCAAGCCATAGGTCTGGTCGATGGGCTGCGTCGTGTTGATGCGCTGATTCTGATAGCTCGCAAAGAGAAACGTCTTGTTCTTGATGATCGGACCGCCGCCCTCGATGCCAAACTGGTTCATTTTGATGTCCGGCCGGGGCGCCTTGCGGGTGCGCGGATCGGGCGCCGTCATCGCGTTGGTAAAGAATTCGTTCGAGTTCAACGCCGTGTTCCGGAAGAATTCGAAGACTCTCCCGTGAAAGTCGTTGGTTCCCGAGCGCGTGGCAACCGATATGTTGGCGCCGCTGTTGCGTCCCTCTTCCGCGGTTGCGTTGGAAGTGATGGTCCGGAACTCCGCGACGTTGTCGGGATTGAGACGGTACATATTCGACATCGGATTGGGAACACTGGATTCGTTGGCATCAATGCCGTCGATGGTGACATTGAAAGCGCGGTCGCGGGAACCATTGACGCTCATACCGGATCCTGCGCCTCCATAGGAGCGCTGCACCACCCCGGGCTCCAGTGTGAGCAAGGAAAGAGGATTCCGCCCATTGAGAGGAAGGGATTCGATCGCCTTCTGCTCAATGATATTGCCGATTTTGGCGCTGGTAGTTTCCAGCTTTTCATAGCCCCCGATGACGCTGACGACTTCATTCGTGCCCCCCACCTGGAGGTGGACGTTTACGACCAGGGGGGTGTTAATTTCGAGCACGTTGCTTTTGTTTTCCGCCGTCTTGAAACCTGTGAGTTCAACCTTGATCGTGTACAGTCCGATAGGCAATGACGGAAAGGAATACAGGCCTCCCTCCGTGGTAACCTGGGTATACGTTACCCCCGTTGCCTCACTAATCGCGGTCACCGATGCTGCCGGGACGACGGCTCCCGAAGGGTCGGTGACGGTGCCGGTTATTCGCGACGTGCTGGTCTGGCCGAAGCCTGCCGCCGCCGAAAACACCAGCAGCGCAAGCAGAAAAATGCTCCAGCGCACTGTTCTTGACATAATCATCTCCTTCACTTTGATGAGTAAAAGGCGGAAACAACGATGGTTCTCAGCCGCCAAAAGGATCACTCGATCCAAAATCCATTTGAACATGCCAGGGAGAGCCAGTGATTCCAATGTCCTCGGTCGATACGAAATTGTACAAGACCCGAGGGACATGGCGCGCCGCAAGCCTATTCCTGCGGGGCCGAACAGGACGGTCAGGATGTCATACTCCCTCTGAAAGCGAGACTCGCCTGAAATGACCAGATTGTAACTAAGGCAGGGAATCAAGTCAATTGGCGATGCGGGCGAACCTGCCCGACTGACTTTAAAACCTTCGAGATCTTCGCGGTCAGATTCTAGATGCCGGAGCCGAAGTGGAAGGTGTCGTGACGCGCAGTCCCTTGCGTGACTCGGCTGCCGGGCGGGACGCCGCGAGTGAGCCAGACGTTGCCGCCGATCACAGACTCCCGTCCGATGGTGACCCGGCCGAGAATCGTGGCTCCCGAGTAGATGATGACGTCATCTTCGATAATCGGATGCCGCGGGATTCCTTTGATGGGTCGGCCTTCCTCGTCAAGGTGAAAGCTCTTGGCGCCCAAAGTCACGCCCTGATAGAGCCGCACACGGTTGCCGATGATACACGTCTCGCCGATCACTACGCCCGTGCCGTGATCGATGAAGAACTGCTTGCCGATCCGTGCTCCGGGGTGAATGTCGATGCCCGTGGCACTGTGCGCGATTTCGGTGATCACCCTCGGCAGCAGGGGCACTTCGAGCTCGAAGAGCACATGGGCGATCCGATAGAACGTGAGAGCGTAAAGCCCGGGGTAGGCGAGGATCGCTTCATCCGGAGTGGTGCAGGCCGGATCTCCTTCATAGGCGGCCCTCACGTCTTCCACAAGGATTCGCTGGACCTCCGGAAGTTTCTCAAGAAACCGCCGGGTCAACTGCGCGGCGCGCCAGCTGCAATTAGAGATCGCTTCCGGCCCCTCACATTCGAAGCATAGCGCGCGGCGGATCTGCTCCTTTAGGACCCGGGCCACAAAGTCGAGCGTTGAGCCCATGTGGAGACGAAGGTTTTCGCCGTTGGCTTCGGTGCTGCCGAAGTATCCGGGAAACAACACCGTGCGGAGATTTTCAGCGATCTCGGCCACAACGCTTAGGGAAGGCAGCGGCTGGGCGCAAGGAAGGCGCTTGCTCAGGGCAGCGAACTGGCCCGAATATCCGCTCAATTCATCGACGATTGACACCATCGCTCCACTGTTGGTTCCGACCTCAAGCATGGCCGCCCTCCGCGTCCAGGTCCTCGAACAGCCAGGTGCTCAAATAGCGCTCGGCCAGGACAGTGTCTTTTTTGATGAGTCCCTGCTCCTCCGCGGCTTGGACCATGCTCAAACCGATGCGATCCTTGACGCTGAAGGCCGGGTTGCAAAACTCGAGCTTTAACAGAACCTCAGCGACGCATCCCTTGGAAAGAGTGTTGAGACGCACGAGAGGCGTCCCACCGACGAGGTCGGCGATGCTGTTTGGTTGAGTTTCAGTGCAGTTTGACGTCGGCCACCCAGGGCTCCAGGTTGCGGCCGTACTTGAGCGTGACCGTGTAGCGGGGTGCCAGCCCGGTCTGCGGCTTCAGCGGTGAGAGGAGTCTGGCATACGGCAAAGGGACATTGATGTAGGATGGCAGGATCTCGGAAACATAACCAACGCAGTTGTAGGACGTCACCGTCTGAGTTATCGGATCCTTCACCTCGTCCAGCCGCGCAACTAAAACAGCCCGTACGATCAGGTACTTGCTCTGGTCCGGGTACAGCCTGCGCAGATCCGGCATGCTCGTGGAGGCATCAACGGGGACAAGGTGTGACACGGTCATGCGATCGCGCTCGAGGTCTCCGGTAACGCCGGACCGCTGAACGGTTGATTGACTCTGCCCCCTCTCATTCTCTGCCTTCTGAAGCCATTGCTCCCAAACCTCTCCTCCATACTCCAAAGCCACATAAGCGATTCGAGGCAGCAGGGCAAGGTCTTTGCCCGACATTCCTGCGGGAATCCGGAAATCAAAGCCGACTTTTTCCAGCTTGGTCTGGTCCAAAGCTATGTCAGCAATCGGCAACGACTGCCCGAACCACTGGAGTCTCAATCCCACGCCGGAGTTTTCCTGATCCGTATTCTGCAATGGCAGCTCGCGCTCCGTAAGCTCTATCGTCTCCACCGGGCCGCCCGCACGATTCCTTGCCACACCGATCAGGGCGATGCCGTTGCTGACCAGAACGACTCCAACCGCAAAAACCAGACCCGTCCGCTTCATGCCGTCTCCATCTTTGCGCTTCCTGCGCGGAGCCTGCGGAACACTGCCAGAAGTACCAGTGCGATGAGACCGATTATGAGAAAGAACAGATACTTCGGCATCCAGTCCCACCACCAGACGAACAGGCGGTTAAAGAGGTAGATGGCAAAGAATGCCGATCCGAGATTGACGCTCTCCGTCAGGCGATGCCGGACGCCGGCCCAGATGGCAATGACGGCGGCGCCGAATCCCGACATTTGATAGATGCCTTGAACGGCCTTTCTTGTGAACGGCAGAAAGGTGAGCCGGCCTTCGTTGCCGAGCACGAGCAGCGCCAGGAAAACAAAGAGCAGGCCGCACAGACGATAGATGGCCGGGAAACCAGAATGCTTGCCATGGCGCAGAACCAGGGGGATTGCCAGCAATGCCAGGCCGCCGGGGAGGAAAGTTTCGGGGCGTTCCGTGGCTGCATCCCAGGATCCGCCACTGAGCGCAGTGATGCTGGCCGCGACAAAAATCACAAGCGAGATCAACCCGCCGGCCAACTCCAGTCGCAGGCGATAGCCGTAAGCCAGCGCCAGTCCGAAAGCGCCCCAGGCGAGGAAGGCGTTCTGGGTCGGTGCAACGTTGAAAATGGTTCCGAGGACGGTCAGGTTCAAGACGAGCGAGGCAAACGCTACCAGCGCAAGCAGCGAGGTGTAATACAGGGTTCTTTCTTTCGTGGAAACAAGCTCCGTGGCGATCAGCGCGAGGAGGGGGATCGCGATGAGGACTCCCAGCTGGAGCGGCGTGGTCAGCAATCCCCAATAGCGATAGAAGAAAAGGAACACTGCCGCGCAAAGCGCCAGCCCGCCGAGGGCGGAGGCGATGCGCATTGCAAGCGAAATCTGTTTCTGCGATTCGCTGACGTCGACATCGAAACGCCCGGCCAGCTCGCCCAACGTCTTGTCGAGGTGGTCATCGAGCCGCACTCGCTGCTCATCGGAGAGGATAAGAGCCTCGTCGCGCGCCAATTGGTCCAGTTCCCGCCGGAAGGCGTGAATGCGGTCCACGCGTTCTTGGGCTTGCTTCTTTCCAGAAATATCGGCCATTTGTGCTGCGATCTTATGCCATCGACCGGCTGAAGACAATCTCAAAAAGCAGACAACAGTCCTGACTTCAACTTGAGAAACTTGTTTTCGAAACAGAGGGCGCAGAGCAGATGCTCCGCGCCCTCTGCGGTGACTGAAATACAGGATTACTTGATGTTAGGATCTTCTTCGACGGCGATCCTGGTGAAGTACTCTTTGTTGCCGACGACGAGTTTCACGCGGTAGACGCCGGGTTCGACGGCTGCGCCCATTCCGCCTCTACCGCCGCCACCGCCGACTTGGGCAGGAACTCCCGCTGCCTGACCGGCGGCGCCGCCTCTGGCTGCGGCACCGGCGGCCTGAGCACCGCCTCCTGCAGCCCCAGCGGCGCCGGCAGCTTGGGCTCCTGGAGCTCCGGCTCCTGGGCCACCAAGTGCACCCCTGCCACCGGCACCCGTGGCGCGCAGAGGCCACTGCACCCGGTGCAACCCTGCTTCCTTGGGACCGGTAATCTCCTGTAATACTCTGCCGTCGATGTCCATGACCGAGATCTTGACATCCTCGGAAACGGGCGACTTCAGGTAGTAGCAAATGGCCGTGCCCGGGTCGGGGTTCGCACCGCGGAAGTTCTTGTCGCGCGCGAGCGATCGGCCCAGATAGATGTCCCCCATATATGCGACAGCCGGGCGCACGTTAAAGAGGGTTGCATCCTCAGCCATCGCCTTATCCGTCAGCTGCTGGAGCGGGCTGATGTCATCCATGACGTAAATGCTACGCCCGTGGGTGGCGAGGATCAGGTCGCTGTCCCGCGGGTGCACGATCACGTCGTCGACGCGGACGGTTGGCAGGCCGGTCATGAAGCGCTTCCATTCCGCACCGCCGTTCAGTGACACGTAGAAGCCGTACTCCGTGCCGAGGTACAGCAGGCTCTTGTTCTTGGGATCCTCAAGGATGACGTTGGCATTCCCCTGAGGCAGATTGTTGACGATCGAAGTCCAGGTCGCCCCGAAGTCGCGCGTAAGGTACACGTATGGCTTCATGTCGTCATAGCGGTGCCCGTCAATGGTTACGTAGCAGGCGCCCGCATCGAAATGCGACGGCTCCACACGCGAAATCTGATAGGTATTCTTGGGAAGGCCTGGAATGTTATCGGCCACATTCTTCCAGGTAAACCCGCCGTCACGGCTCAACTGCACGTTGCCGTCATCGGTTCCTACCCACAGAATTCCCGGCTGAGCAACCGACTCTGCGATTGTGATGATGTTACCGTAGTTCGACATGCCGTCGTGCTTCGAGAACATGGGCTTGTCTCCCGGCACGCCCATGATGGGCAGGGTATCGCGGCTGATCTGCTTGGTTAGATCCGGACTGGCAGTCCAGGTGTCCCCGCGGTTGGTTGACTTGAAGAACCTGTTGGCTCCCGTGTAAATGGTCCGCGGATTGTGCGGAGAAAGCACGATGGGCGTATCCCAGTTAAAGCGGAGCTGCTCGCCTGCCGGCAGGGGAGGATTGATGTTGGTCCCCCCGCCGGAGCCGCCGACGCCTCCCGCCTGAGCGGCTTGCGTCGCCTGGGCTGTCTGAGCAGGAGGCTGGCCTGGTGCCGGCTCAGCGCCGGGTGCTGCTCCCTGGCCACGCCCCCGTCCGCCTCCCAGATTCGGCCTGATGCTCGTGCTGCGTCCGGTCCTCAGGTCGTAGCGGCTCATCGCGCCGTTCTGCGACTCCGTGTACACGGTATTGTAGTCCGTCGGGTCGACCTGGCAGTAGAAGCCGTCTCCTCCCCCAACTCGGAACCACTCGGCATTGGTGATTCCCCCCCCAGCACCACCACCGCCGCCGCTGCTGCGAGTCGCGCTAGGGCCGCCCCAGCTCCCGTTGTCCTGCAACCCGCCGTAGACATAGTAGGGCTTGCGCATGTCGGCGGCGACTGCATAGAACTGCCCCACCGGCATGGTGTTGACGAACTCCCAGGTGGCGCACTGGTCGTAGGTAATGTCCAGGCCGCCGTCATTTCCGATGATCAGGTGGTTCCCATTCTTCGGATCGATCCAGATGGCATGGTGATCGCTGTGTGCGATGCCCGGAACAGCGGCATATGTTTTCATGCCGTCTGTGGATTTATAAAACGAAGCGCCGCCCGTGTAGACGATCTCACTATTGCTTGGATCGACGCGGATCTGGCTGTAGTACATGGCACGGTTGTTGTTGTTGCTCACGATGCGCCACGTTTTGCCCTTGTCATCCGAGCGCCACGCTCCATCACGCGCCGGGTCAGGAGGCCCGGACGGCTGCCCGCCGCGTCCACCCCTTTGTCCGGCGACCTGCGTGCCTGCCTGTGCAGGTGCCCCGGCTCCGCGTCCGCCTGCCGCTGCTGCTTGTCCGGCTGGCTGTCCTGCTGGCGCTCCCTCCGGCGGACCACCCATTCGACCACCCATGCCTCCCAACGCCACTTCAATCTGGGCGTAGACGACGTTAGGATTCGATCGGGACACATCCAGCCCGATGCGGCCGAGTTCGGGACCCGGCAGTCCGCCGGCCAGCTTGGTCCAGGTTTTACCGGCGTCGATCGTCTTCCAGATCCCGCTTCCCGGGCCGCCGCCGTTGAATCCCCAGGAAGTGCGCCGCCGCTGATAGGAGGCGGCATACAGCACCTTGTTGTCGCTGGGATCCATAACCAGGTCCGTGAATCCCGTGTCTTCGTCGATGAACTTGATGTTTGTCCAAGTCTGGCCGCCGTCGGTCGTCTTATAGATGCCCCGTTCCTTGTTGGGCCCGAACAGGTGGCCCAGCGCGGCAACATAGACGATATTCGGATCCTTGGGATCGGTCACGATGCGGGCGATCGTCTGAGTTTCCTTCAGTCCCATGTTGGTGAACGTCTTGCCGCCATCTGTCGATTTAAAAATGCCGTCACCGAAGGACGAGCTCTGGCGGTTGTTGGGCTCGCCGGTCCCGACCCAGATAATGTCAGGATTCGCCTGGAAAATGGCGAGGTCGCCGACCGAGCAAACGGAATAGGTATCAAAGATCGGTTCCCAGGTGGTCCCGTTGTTGACAGTCCTCCACAAGCCGCCGGTCGCAAATCCCACGTAGATGATATAAGGATTGCTTTCCACGGCTTCGATATCGTCGATGCGGCCTGCCATGCTCGCGGGCCCGATCGAACGCCAGCGAAATTCCTTAAGGATAGGATCATTGGATTGGTTGACGGGAGACGGAGGAGGCGGTGCGTTCTGCGGTCCCTGACTCCAAACCGCTGCCGTCAGAAAAAGGCAGACCATCAAACCAAGCCAAATCTTTATGTGCCGAGCCGGTCGCTCTCGATTCATAAGTGCAACCCTTTCTTTGATTGAATGTTGGGGGGAAGCCAGGGAAACCTATCCCCGGATACACCCCTGGCAGGTCTCTTATACGACATGACCGCACGGTTTGTAACGCTCTTTTTCCTCATCGAAAAAACAGCAACCAAATCAGAACGAAAATCGGAATCAGCACCGGCAGCGAGTAACGGAAGATGTAGCCGAAAAACGACGGGCACTTCACCCCCGCGTGCTCCGCGATGGACTTCACCATGAAGTTCGGGCCATTCCCGATATAGGTGGTCGCGCCGAAGAACACCGCTCCGACGGAAATCGCCCGGAGAAATTCGGCGTGCCGGCTGAGCAGGATCGTCATGTGTTCGAGGTTGCCCAGTGCGAGGCCGTGCAATCCCATCGCTGCACTGAGAAAATTCAGGTATGTCGGCGCGTTGTCCAAGAAGCTCGAAAGAATGCCTGACGACCAAAAGAACTGGCCTGGAGTCCTGATCCCGAGACGATGTGCGTTCTGCGCCAGCCAGTCGAGCGCCGGCACCATCGTGGCGAAAATGCCGGCGAACAGGATCGCTACTTCTCTGATCGGGGCGAAAGTGAACTCGTTGGCGCGCAGGGCTTCCTTCGTGGCGAAGCGATGGGCGGCGGCGGCTGCAATAATCATGATGACCTCGCGCACCGGCGTTCTGGCGAAAACCGCCGCCAGAATAATGAAGAGAAAGAAAAAACTGTGGCTTCCGCGCAGCTCAAATCCGGCTCCTCGAACATGGCGATGCTTCTCCAGCAGCCACCTTCGATACGACCGGGTATCCACCAGAAAGAACACAGCCAACACAAGGACAAGCGCCAGCAGCCAGATATCCCACACCTTCTGCAGCGTCCATTGAAACGGGACTCCATTCAGGTAGCCGAGGAACAGGGGCGGGTCGCCGATCGGCGTCAGCCCGCCTCCGATGTTGCTGACGATGAATATGAAGAACGCGATGTGAAATCCGCGGATCCGAGGGCGGTTGATGCGCAGGAATGGGCGAATGAGCAGCATCGACGCGCCTGTGGTGCCTATGATATTCGAAACCAATGCGCCGACTGCCAGCAGCAGGGTGTTCATCCAGGGCGTCGCGTGGCGCTCCGTGTGCAGGAAAATGCCGCCGGAGGCGACGAACAGCGATCCGATCAGCACGATGAAGCTGAAGTACTCGACGAAGATCTCGGCCATGCGGCGGTAATCAAGGCAGAAACAGTAGTAGGCGAAAACAAAGAGGCCCAGACCGATGGAGACAAAAGGATAGTACTTCTCCCACCAGGAGCGATGGATGAACGGCGCCAGACCGATCGCCGACAAAAGGATTGCGAACGGGAGCATCAGCCAGGCGCTGACGGGAAGCCCTGTGACATTGGCCGCGAGGACCTGGTCAAGCATTCTCCGTGGACTCCGCTTAAGAGTGCAGTCTTGTGTGCGGCTTCATTAAACCACGATGTGCACGAAGTCTTTTCCTGTATTTCGTTCGAGCTGTCAAGCGGAGATCAAGGTCTCTTCCCGCTTGCTTGAGGTTCTCGTGGTTTTGGCAATTCAGACAGTGGTGCGCACTGCTTGGAGCGATGCCGTCGCATACCAAAGACGAACCACAAAGACCTCAAAAAACCAAGAGCTAAGGGGGCTTTGGCTGCGCCGGAGGCGATTCCGCAGCTGCGCTGCGGGATCCACTCCTGGCACGGGCATCGGGGACAAGTGCATGGGGGATGGGTGCGACAGGGAAGCCCGCGGATCTCATCGTACGCTCCTGGCTCCAGGATAGCTTCTTCTGGGCGCTTGTCCCCGATGCCCGTGCCAGGAGTGGCAGCCAAAGCCTATTTCTGATGTACCATCCATCGCAAACCTGTGTAATCCCAGGTTCTTTGAGGTCTTAGAGATCTTTGAGGTTCCAAAGGCATTCGGATGATTGGCATGCAGTGTCTGAATCGCTGTCGTGGTTTGATTCTGTTGGGAATTCTGGGTCGCAAGACGGTAAAATGCGAAATCGAGGGTATTCCAGTGAGAAATGCGAGCCTGCAAGAAAAAGTGCGGGAGAAGCGATTCGTTGCCGCAAGCTCTGTGGCGGCAGCGGTGTTTCTCACCGGCACCAAACTGGTGATTGGGCTCCTGACCGGGAGCCTGGGGATTCTCGCGGAAGCGGTGCATTCCGGGTTTGACATGGCAGCCGCAGTTATCACCCTTCTCGCAGTACGGGTAAGCGACCGTCCAGTAGATGAGTCTCATCTTTACGGCCACGGCAAGTTTGAGAATCTGAGCGCACTGGCTGAGGCCGCGCTGTTGCTCATCACCTGCATCTGGATTACCTACGAAGCCATCCGGCGCCTTTTCTTTGCTGACGTCGAGATTGATCCTAGCCTATGGGCCTTTCTTACGATGGCGATCTCGATCGTCATAGACTTCTCGCGGTCCCGTGCGCTGGGGCGCGTCGCGCGCAAGTACCACAGCCAGGCCCTGGAGGCGGATGCCCTGCATTTTAGTACGGATATCTGGAGTTCGGCCGCCGTGATCGTAGGGCTGGGACTGGTGCGATACGGCGGCGCCCTGGGCGCGAAGTCGATCGTCATGCGTGCCGATGCCGCGGCAGCGCTGGTCGTGGTCTTGATTGTGGTTTATGTGAGCCTGCAACTCAGCCGCCGGACCATGGACGCCTTGCTCGATCGCGCTCCTCGCGGCCTGGCTGAGCGTTACACAGCCGCTTTAGCTGGTGTCACCGGTGTGCGGGGCGTCTCGCGCGTGCGTGTGCGCAACGTCGGCAGTCAGGTTTTCGTCGATCTGAATGTGGATGTTCCGCGGCACCTGTCCTTCGAAGAGAGCCATGCGGTGACCCAGCGCGCCCAGGAGGCGGTGCGCGACGTGTCGCCCAACGCTGACGTGGTCGTGCACGCCGATCCGATCGCGGAGAATGAGGGGGTGCTCGAGCGCATCCAAGCGGTGGCGGCGCTGGCGCGTGCATCCGTGCACAACATCACGACGCATTGGACCGAACGCGGAGTCTGGATTGATCTGGATTTGGAGGTCGATCCCACCCTCAGCTTGGAAAACGCGCACCTGAAAGCCACAGATCTTGAGAGCCGGCTGCGCGGTGAATTGGGTGTGGGTGATGTGCCTGCTCCGGTCGCTGATGTACACGTGCACATCGAACCCCGGGGGGAACAACTCGCTCCTGGAAGCGAGGTCACCGACGCGGAAGCCGCGCGCTATCGCGACCGGATTGACGCCATCTGTCGCGAACTGGAGCACACGCGCGGCTGCCAGGACGTCCAGCTGCATAAGATGAGGGGTAAAATGTATCTCTCGTTTCACCTGCTCGTCGACGGGGAGCGCCCCGTCGAGGAGGTGCACAGCATCGCCGAAGAGTTGGAAAGCCGGCTGCGACTCGAATTCCCTCAGCTCGGACGCGTGGTGATTCACGCCGAGCCTGCTGCCAAATCGCAATCGAAACGGGATCTTGAATCTTGAAACAAGCCCGCCGACGAACGCAGATGCGGGCCGGCGTTTATCCGCGTTCATCAGCGGTTTTCCGGACGCTATCGGATCGGCGGGCCGACAATTATGTGGGGCTGATTGCCGAGCTGATCGTTTACCTTCTTGATGGATGTCGAAATGATCTTGTTCAGTTCCGCAATCGCCTGTGCTGTTTCGTCCTTGTATTCGCTCAGGAGCAACAGCATTCCATCCGACGGCCGGGCAATGGGGCCGGTCACCGAACCGAGCAGCGAGTTAACGTTTTCCCGCAATTGGGCGCCGCAGCGGTAGCTCATGGAGCACTCGCGCACCAGCCTGGAGTGCAGCTGGCCGAGTTGATCGAGCGCCGTGCGGGCATCGGCGGCAACCGCACTTTGGGATGCGGTTGCGCGCGCATCGCCGCTGGCAGCCGAGCGGCGCAAGGTCTCCGACAGGGTCGTCAACTGGCGCGTCAGATCCTCGACGCGATTGACCACCTCGGCGACCGACGTGGCGAGCGCCCGCACTTCCAGCGCCGTCGTGAACTGCGTCTGAAGATCGGCCTCAGCGACCTTCACGTGCGGGTCAAGCACGACACGTGCGGGCTTGGTCGCCTTGTAGGCGCCCACGTTTAGTGTGACGTTGTACTCGCCCGGAACAACTTGCGGGGCGCTGCCGGCGCCGCCACGTCCGCCGCCCCCGCCGAAGCCGCCTCCAGCGCCACGACCTCCTCCACGCGCAGCGCTCGGGACGGCTTGCTCCCCGCCGCTGGGAACGAAGGCCGCAGGCGCCTGCGCCGGCTCGATGCGCAGATCCCAGATCACACGGGTGACGCCGGCACGAGTCGACAAGTTGCGCAGGGTGCGGATTGTCTTCCCGCTCTTGTCCGCGACTGTGAGGCTCACCGGCTCATTCGTCGCTGCCCTGAGATAGTAATCGATCGTCGCCCCGTAGGGCGGATTTGAAGCGCCGTAATCCCTGGAACCGACCGATGCATCGCGGCTGGCAAGCTGGTGGCGCATTGCGGGTTGAATGTCGAACAAATACGCGTCGCCGGCCAGGGCTTGTGCCAGTTGTTGAATCGGCGTGATGTTGTCGAGAATGTAGGCGCCACGCCCGTGCGTACCTATGATCATGTCGTTGTCGCGCGGATGAACAACGATGTCGCGCACTGCCGCCGGCGGCAGGTTGTTGCGGATCGAGACCCAATGGTTGCCGCCATTCCATGAAGCGAATATGCCCAGCTCCGTGCCGAGGTACAGCACGTCCTTCGCCTTTGGATCCTCGCGCACCACATGCACGTAGCCTTTCGCGGGCAAATCCCCTCTAATCGGCGTCCAGGTCTGGCCGTAGTCTGTAGTCTTGAACGCATATGGAGCGAAGTCGTTGTCCTGATGACGATCCACTGCGACATAGGCCGTTCCCGCGTCGTAGTGCGAGGCGTCGATAGTGGGTATCCAGCAGTTTGAAGGCAATCCTTTGACATTGCCGATGACGTTGGTCCAGGTCTTGCCTCCGTCTTTTGTGACCTGAACGTTGCCGTCGTCAGTTCCTGCCCAGATTACGCCTGCCTTGACCGGCGATTCGGCGATGGTCAGGATCGTGCAGTGGAATTCCGCTGCCGTGTTGTCGGTCACGACCTCGCCGCCGGAGGACTGTTGTTTGCTCTTATCATTGGTGGTCAGGTCAGGACTGATGATCTCCCACGAGTATCCGTGATTGGTCGTTTTGAAGATGACGTTACCGCCGAAGTAGATGATGCTCGGGTTTTGCGGCGAAGCGGCTATGGGCGGGTTCCAGTTGAAGCGGTACCGGTAATTGAAAATGGGACTGCCGGTGGGGCCGACATCCTTTGGGTAGGGAGTCACGTTGCGCGACACGCCGGAATTGCGGTCTAGAAGAGTTATCGAGCCACCCTCCAGATCGGTATAGACGAGATTCGGCTCATTCAGATCCGGGACGGCGAAGAATCCGTCGCTGCCGCCGATCGTGTACCAGTCACGCTTGCGGATGCCGTTGCTGAACATCGTCGCGCTCGGCCCAACCCAGCAGCCGTTGTCCTGCAACCCGCCGTAAACAAGGTAGGGCACTTGCAAGTCGTAGGCGACGTGATAGAACTGGGCGAAGGAAACGTTGTTGATGACTTCCCAGCTGCGCCCGCCGTCGAGCGACACCTGGAAGCCGCCATCGCTCCCAGACAGAAGGCGCTTGGGATCTTTGGGATCGATCCAGAGCGCCTGGTGATCCGAGTGCACACCCCCGCCGATCGTCGTGAAAGTGCGCCCGCCGTCGATGGACAGGTAGAGGCTTCCGCCCAACGAGTAGAGCCGCTCCGGATTGGCCGGATCTACTCGAAGATCGCTGTAATAGAACGGGCGGAAGTTTATGTTGGGATTGTTGGCCACCATGCGCCATGTGTCGCCACGATCATCCGAGCGGAAGAGGTTTCCTTCGGTCTTGGTCTCGGTGACCATGTATACGATGTTAGGATTGCTGGGAGCGACGGCTACGCCGATACGATCCATTGGCGTCCTTGGCAGACCCTGCGTGAGTTTCTGCCACGTCTCACCGCCGTCCTTGGAGCGGTAGAATGCCGTCGTGCCGCCGCCGCTGTCGAAGCGCCAGGGCCTGCGGCGGTAAGTGTACATGCCGGCGTAGAGAATGCGCGGATTCTGTGAATCGATGTCGATGTCGGAGCAGCCGGTGTCTGGGTCCAGGTAGAGCACTTTCTTCCAGGTCTTCCCTCCGTCCGTAGTCTTGAATACACCGCGCTCTTCGTTGGGCCCCCATTCGTGGCCGAGCGCCGCGACCCAAGCGGTATTGGGATCGGTCGGATGAACGCGGATGCGTTTGATGCGCTCGGTATCGGTCAAGCCCACGTGTCTCCACGTCTGACCTGCGTCCGTCGAAAGGTATACTCCGTTGCCAAAACCGGCGTCATTGCGCGGATCGCCTTCGCCGGTGCCGACCCAGATTACATTCGGGTCGGAAGGCGCAATCGCGATTGCCCCGATAGAGAGCACATCCTGGTTGTCGAAAATGGGTGTGAACGTCATGCCGCCGTTGGTTGTCTTAAAAATGCCGCCGACAGCACCCGCAACGTAGTAAGTGTTCGCATCACTCGGAACGCCCACGATGTCCGTGACGCGGCCGCCCGGATTGGCCGGGCCAATGGAGCGCCAGCGCAGGTTGGCCAGGCTCGCTGCTTCATTGGTCTGCGGCACCACATTATGAGCCGCCATCGGCAGAAGAGCCGCGGCCAGCAGGAATGCAAGGATCAAGCGTTTCTTCATAAGCCGCCTCCATATAGCAGGGTAAGGACAACAATGTCGGATGTGCAAAAATGAAGCTTTCCGCTTTCTCGAATTTTGCAGATCCGAGATCCGGATTCGTTTTGCCAGATGCAATGTGCCCCCACTATAAGGCGGGGCCAATATAAGTCAAGAGAGACTGTGGCTGACTGAAATGGTTATTGTGCTCCTGGTGGGCGCCGGTCTGATGCTGAATAGCCTGTGGCGCTTTTCCGTGAGGGCGTCTCTGTGGGGTGTCCGCAAGCAGAGTCGAGTAATGTGGCAAACGGAAAGTGGCGGACATCCTTCGGAAGGGGAGCGGCCGAAGGGTTGGAAAGTAGGTCTCCATGCGGCTACTTCAGAGCCTTCAGATCGAAAAGCTCGTAGTTTGCGCCCATTCCCATCTTGTCAGATGCGGCCTTGAGAGCCTTTTGCAGATCCGACAGCTTGACGGTGTTGTTCTTTTTCACCGCAAATTGGACTGTCTTCTTTTCTGAGTCCACCGAAACAGAATCAATCTCTTTCATCTTTTCGAGTGTCTGTTTAATGAGGGGGCCGCAGCCGCTGCACACGATCGCTTTCACCTTGGCGGTGTAGGTCCCCGCGGTCAAGACGTCCTTGGATTGTTGGGCGGCGATGGGGGCAGCGGAAATCATCGCCAACAAGACGAAGGTTGCAACTGCGATCAGGAATACGGTTCTTGTGTTCATATAAAGCTCTCCCTGCCTTCGGACTCAGCTTCCTGGTTGATTTTACTTCCGCTTGTGCGGATTGACACACGTTTAGCTTACGAAAGTGCACAGACTTGATCAACAGAGACATGTGGAAATCCTGCTCAGTCCAGCTCCCGCCTCTTCAGTCGGCCACAACCGAAATCGGGCAGCTCTCCACAAAACAAAAAGGGGAATCCCAGACAATGCCGGGATCCCCCATAAGTCGGGAGCCGTGACTCCACGAAATCAGGCCCTTCACTTATTTCTTTTTGGTGGTGACAGCCTTGGCTTTGGTCGGAGTTACCGTCACCGAGGTCGCAATGTTCTGGTTGTTTTCAACCGTGTAATGGACCATGGCATGTGCTCCAACCGCCAGATCGCCTGTCTTCCTGGTCTGGGCGTTCAGCACGAACGTGGTCTGCTCGTCTTTGCCCTTTACTTTGTGGGTGATGACCAGCGCGGTGTCGCTCACCGTGCTGATGGTTCCTGACGCCGACTTCGTTACCGGCGCTTTGGGCTTCGGCGCCTGGGGCGCCTTAGTCTTGGTCGCTTGAGCGAAAGCCGCCAGGGCCATGAGAAGTATCAGCCCTGTCATTAAAGCAACAACTCGTTTCATACCTTTGTCTCCTTTTTGCTATGTAATTACTCCTGCAATCTCGAAGCGAAGTCTAACAGTCCAACCGTTAACGCAGGATTAATCCCAGATTATTTTTGCTTAATCTTCGTGAGTCAGCCGATCAAATGCGGTCAGATCGGCTGAGTGTTGACAGGCGCAAGAGGAATCGCGACTCGGAATACGCTCCCTTGTTCGGGGTGGCTCTCAACGCTGATGCGGCCACGATGTTCCTTTACGATCCACTCGACCAGACTGAGCCCCAGCCCGGCCCCGTCGAACTCCTTGGACCGAGAGGGATCCTCGCGATAGAAAGGTTCGAAGATGTGCGGCAGCGCTTGAGTGCTGATGCCGATGCCGCTGTCACGCACTTCGAGGACAGCCTCACCCGGCAGGCTGCGCACGCTGACCTCCACGCGGCCGCCTTCGGGGGTGAACTTGATCGCGTTGTCGAGGAGATTCAAGATGACTCGCTCCAGCCAGCCCGAGTCGCCGACGACGATGACCTCACCGTCCGGCTTGGCTGCCAGTGTGATCGTCTTGCTTGCGGCCACGATCTCCATCTGCTCGACGAGTGACTGCGCCAGCTCCGAGAGGTTCACATGGTCACGCGCGAGCTTGATTTGTCCCGCCTCTGCCCGAGCCAAGGTGAGCATGTGGTCGATCAATTGCGAAAGCTTGCCGAACTCCTCCAACTGGCTCTCCAGCACTCTCCGGTAATCCTCCTCGGTGCGTGCTCGGACCAGTGCGACTTCAGCCTCTCCCCGCAACGCGGTCAGAGGAGTGCGGAGTTCATGGGAAATGCTGGTGGTGAAATCCTTCATTTGCCCCACGGCCTTTTCCAGACGGCCGAACATGTCGTTGAAGGTGTTGCCTAACTGATCCAGTTCATCTCCTGTACCTGTCAGCGGCAGTCGCTTGTGGAGTTGGAAAATGCTCATCTGTTGAGCGGCGGCGCTCAGGGATTCCAACGGCCTCAGCACCCTGCCTGCAATCCACCAGCCTGAAAGAATCGCGAGCACGATCCCGGACGGCAGCAGCCAAAGGATGATATGGAGCGACCTGCTCAGGGCGTTTTTATGGAGAGTCAACGGGGCTCCGACCTGGAGAAGATAGGAGCGTCCGTTCGGTCCTCGTACCAGATCGTTGTGAAGCAGAAGATCTACCTGGTCCGTCTCGATGCCGGTGAATGGGGCAGAACCGCGAACCAGATCTCTTACCTCGTCGGGGGTGTATTCGAACGCGAGCCCTTGCAACTGCTGCGAACGCACAATCATGGCGCCGCTGACAGCGTCGTAGATCTGATAGTATCGGGTCGCAGTGCCCACAAAGAATGCTTCTTCCGGATCCGTAGGGTCGTAGACCAGCGTGGCCTGGTCTCCCTCGAAACGCAAATACCCGCGCAGGGCTGCGGTACGCTCCTGCAGCTCATCGTGCAGATCTCTGTCCAGCTGGTAGGAAAACAGGTTGTAAAACAACACGCCCGCTACGGAAAGGAGAAGCGTAATGCTGGCGGCGTAGAAAAGCGTCAGCTTCGTGCGCAGCTTGGGTGGTCTCATGACGGCATATCCGTGAGCGTGTAACCCACTCCTCGAAGGGTGTGAATCAGTGCGGGAGAAAAGCCCTTGTCGATCTTGTTGCGCAGCCAGTTTATGTGGACGTCCACAACGTTGCTTACAGCGTCGAAGTGGATGTCCCAGACGTGCTCGATGATCATGTTCCGGGTCACAGGGTTGTAGGCATTCCGGAGCAGGAACTCCAGCAGCGCATACTCTTTGGGTTTCAGATCAATGCGCTGGCCCGCTCTCTTCACGATACGGGTGGACGTGTCCATTTCCAGGTCGGCGATCCGGAGCCTGACGTCTTCCTTGGCGGCCCGTCGCAGCAAGGCACGGACTCTGGCCGAAAGCTCGGCGTAAGCGAACGGTTTGATCAGGTAGTCGTCCGCGCCGCTGTCCAGGCCTGTTACCTTGTCCTGGAGGTCGCTCTTGGCGGTGAGGATCAGCACCGGGAGCTGCGGGCTTCTGGCGCGGATGCGCCGCAAGACTTCGAGCCCCGGCAAGCGTGGCAGCATGAGATCCAGGATGACCAGGTCGTACTCAAAGTTTTCAGCGTGGTAGGCGCCTGTCTCGCCATCGTAGGCCACATCGACTGCCTGGCTTTCCTGCTGCAGACCCTGCTGGATGAAACCCGCGACCTTTTTGTCGTCCTCCACAACGAGAATGCGCACTGTGCGTACCCTTCCATCGGTTGCCGGCCGATCATGGTACCGGGGCCGTGTCCACGCTGCTCGGGAAGGCCCCGTCAAGACGGGAACCTCATGCTCAGCATCTTCCCTGATAGCCGGCATATATTCTACCAGTATCATCGAGAGCCGCGTAATCCTTCGAAGAGGGATAACCGGCATTACTGGCCAGCGCCCTGGTAACGGACAGGACCATCTGAACGATCGCCGAATACTCTGGAATCTTTCCAGCTGGGCGGTCAACGAGCTTCAGTTTTTCGACTGAGAACTTCACTCGCAACCGGAGCTTCTGTCGGTGTAAACTGCCGTCCATCATCGAATGGAGACACTATGGATCGTCGCGAATTCCTGCAGAATCTGGCGGTCGCGGCCGCCGGCATCGAAGCTTTGAAGGAACAAGCTGCCGCTTGTGCTCGTCCGGAGCCGCAAGCCCGGACCGCGTCGGCAGCCATCGAAGGCCACACGTTCCTGTGCGAGTTTCAGCACAAGGCCGCAACCTGGAGGGTGTATGAAGATCTGCGAGCGCGCGACGGCGCGATTACATACCTCTCCTCAACCGGTGCGACACGAGTGCTGCCGAAAACTGCGGAGCCTTCGTTCCGCGAAGACCGGCCGTATTACCTGGGCCTGAGCATGAATGACATCGGCCTGTCGGGCCCGGATCTGCTGGCGGACAAGCTCCTGGCGCATGGCGACGATCCGGATGAGGAAACAGTCAAGTCGGCGGTGCCGCCACAGGGCGCCCCCGCGCCGAACCCGAGTCCGCAAGCGGGCGCCGGGGGCGGAGGCGCGCGCGCCCAATGGGACAATTACGTCGGGACCAAAGAGTGCTACGACACGCAACCCGTGTTCCCCGGCGGCAACACAAAAACCTATCACCCTGTCCAGTACGTTCCGGAATTGCGCCAGGACGTGATCGCCAGGCGGTTCGACGGCCACCTGGGCGGCTGGGTGCCGGCTCCCAGGAAGGTGTTTCCGCTTTCGGATCATTCCTACTGCGAGGTGATCGTCTTCGGCGATCCCGAGACCAGGGGCAAATTCGTGGTGCAAACGTGGCATCGGACAGCGGTCATCGAAAACGGCAGGATGACGAAGGTGTTCTATGGCCATACGTACCCGGCCTATCCGCCGGCTCGTCAGGATCCGAAACCGGAGGAGTTCTATCGCGGCCTTCTGGTGTTCGCGGAATACTGGGAAACACTGTTGAAGGACTTCGCTCCCCTGGCCTTGCCCGATGATTCCTGGGCCTGGATTTCCAAGCACTATTTTGCAAAAGAATTGATGGCGCGCCCCGGGGGACTGTACCCGAAATACGGCGCCGTGGATCGCGATTACGCCGGTAACGAATACGACGGATTCCAGGACGTCTTCACGAGTGCAGTGTATGTCAATCTCGAGTGGGGCCGCTTCGAAACCGCCCGGCAGTTCATCGACAACTTCTATACCGACTATGTGGATGTCCGGGGAGTCAACGATATGCGCGGCCCGGAAACCGCGCAGTTCGGGCTGACTCTTTCGCTGCTGGCGCGCTATTTCGACTACACGCGCGACAGCGCGCTCCTGATGAAGCATCGCGCAAAGATCGAGGCGACCGCAAGAGTGATCACCGCGATGCACGACGTCAGCCTCAAGCTTCCGGCGGAAGACCCGGCATTCGGGCTGATCGCGGGCTGGAGCGAGTCGGACGCGTGCCTGAACGCCACGCCGGCGGTCTGGTGGAAGCCCTATTATGCCAACAGCGCCTTCAGCGTGCGCGGCCTCAAAGACTTGAGCCGCGTCTGGCTGGAAATCCACAAGCTGAAGCTGGCTCCCGGCATGGATGTGGCGGCGCGGGATTGGGCGAAGCGCAGCAAGATGCTGCAGCAAACCGTGGTTTCCAGCATCGAAAAGAATATCTGGCGGGACAAGACTCCGGCTTATGTGCCGCCTCTGCCCGGCGCCAAGATGATGTTCCGCGAAGCCATGGCCGCAGAGCGTCCGAGCCCGCAACAGTGGCCGCACCGGTTGTATGCCGAGCTGGTGCACGCCGATGTGCTGCCGCCGAATTTGGCGAACATGGTCTGCGACACCATGCGCGCATACGGCGCGACCACGATCGGCGTTTTGGCCAATGTCGGCGTCGCGCGGGCAGGGAGCCGGTCGATCCTCGGGTTTATTGCTTACGGCTATGCCTACGAGTTGCTGCGGCTCGACCGCATCGAGGAATATCTGCTTTTCATGTATGCGCACCGGTACCACGATCACACGCGAGGCAGTTGGGTGGCCGGCGAGGTCTCCGGCATCACCGGTGGCAGGTCCCTGTTTTGCCTACCGGCGCAGCAGACAATCCCCATCATGGTGAAGTGGGCGCTGGTGCTCGACGATCCCGACGAGGAGCGGATCTATTTCGGCAAGGCGGTTCCGCGCGCGTGGCTTGCATCGGGGAAAACGATCAGGATCAGCCAGGCTCCGACCCGCTGGGGCCGGGTCAGTTTCGAAATGATCTATAAGCCGGCCGCGAAGGCGGTGACTGCAACAGTAGAGCTGGCGCGCGCCGGAACGCCCAAGGAGATCCACGTCAAACTGCGGATGCCGAAACAGACTCCGGTGCGAACCGTCACCGTGAACGGTCGTCCTGCAACGCTCGGCGGGGTGCACAACGACACGGTGATTATCGCGACCGGCGCTGAGAAGCGGTTCGAGGTGGTCGGCTCCCTTTAGCAGACAGAACCGAGATGGGCTCAGTAACGCATCAGCTTGATGCGCACAAGCGCGCCCTCGGTCCGGAAGACCAGGCCGGCGCTGCTCATGTCGCCATTGCGAATTTCCGTGCGCTTCCACTCGCTGCCAACGTAGTCGCCTTCTTCCATCGAGAGTGCCTGGGCGGCAGCCAACCCCGATCCAAGCGCCGGCTTGAAGTCCAGCGCGCAGTCGAAACCGCCGATGAGGAACTCGTCCGGCCCAAGTTGGCCGACGAACACGCGCCCTGAAGGCTCCGGCGGGCCGGAAGGCGCAAGCGGCTGACCTGAGCTGCGCACCGGCGGCCGGAAGCGCACGAGGATGTCGTAGTTGTCGAAGTAGAGCATCTAAAGCCCGAACGCCTATTTCCTGACCAGCGACGGCACATGCAGTGGACTTTTCGCCGTGATCGCGCGCCCCAAATTGGAGGGGCTCACCGGAACCGGTTCGATGATGAGCTCGGGGACATTGTAGGTCAGCGTGCACAATTCGTAGAACGAGGGGTCTTCCTGCGGCATGACAAAGCGCTTATGAGCCTGGCCGTTCCGGTTAAAATAGCTGAAATAGATGCGCGCCAGAACGCCCCCCTCGCGCTTGCTGGCGAAGGCGATCCATCTCCCATTGCTCGACCAGCAGTGCCATGAATCACTCCAACTGCTGTTCACGGCCGTCAAGGGCTGTCGTGCTCCGCTCTTCAGATCGATGACGTACAGATCACACGTCGGCTGATAAATCGGGAAATTCCCGTGGTGCGAAAGGGAAAACAGCAGCCAACGGCCATCCGGCGATTCCCTCGGCTGCGCCGCGCTCATGCCGCTGTCGGCGGCGGACAACACCGTTTCCCTCTTCCCCCATGCTCCCGTGGCCGGATCGTAAGGAATCCGCATCAGGTCATACTTCACTTCATACAACTTCGCCATCGGCAACTGCGGCGCGCTGCAAAAATAAAGGTACCGCCCGTCCGCGGACCAGGAGGGCCAGGTTTCACGGCGATCCGGATCGGCAATGTCGTGTGTGGTCGACACCTCGTTGGCGTCTGTGTCATAGACAGCCAAGTCGGAATCGTTATCCCACACGTCGCGGTGCTCACCGATCGTGTGTTCCAGAGGCATAACCTTATTGACCGAGTAGGCGATGTGGCGTCCGTCCGGGTGCCAGGCCTGGTATGCGGCAGGCGACTTGCTGAAGCCGGACGCGGACGTGTCGACTGTCTGCGGCACTCCATCCTTAACCACGACCATGGGCCTGCCGAAGCTGGCGCTGCGGATCTGAAGGCTCATGCGGTCAGGCCGGTTGCGGCGAAAGCTGTGGCAGTTCACGCACCCGTCCCACTTGACGCTGAAGTTCTGGTTCTCGATCACCGGCCGCTCTGAAAATCGTTCCAGGTCCCGCTGATAAATTCCTATTTTCATCCACACGTGGTCAACCGGCGGAATGAGCCGGTACACGGCGTAGCGGTCCAGGTCATCGGGCGCTATGTCAATCCGCACCGTGTCGAACTTGCGGTATTCGCCATCCCGATCCCGAACCGTCACCGTCGCCAACACAGCCGCGCCCCGGTTCTGCTCAAGGAGTTGCCGCCAGGCTCCGGGCGGGAACACGATTCTGCCGTCGCGGCTCGCCACCTCGATCAAACCGGTCCTTTCTCCCGCAAGCCGGACGAAGTATTCCGTACCCAGTTCTTTGATCACGAAATTAAGCGGGGCGATGTTGGGAGCGGTCACGGTATCGGCGTAATCCGGGTAAAGGACTGGACGGCGTGAAACGGGTTGCGCTTTTTCCGGCAGGTGCGCCTGGCATGCGGACAGCGCAAACAGAATCGGCAGGACGGCGATTGCAGTGCAGCAGTGGTTCAAATACGGTAACTTCATTGTGGGTTTCCTGTTCCCTGCGATGCGTCGGCACGGAGTTGTGGGGGCGGTCCAGCCGAGGTCCGGCCGAAAGTAATGAAGAACCAGTAGGTCGAGCCGAAATCGGGCGACAAGGCATTCCAGGTATCTTCAACATGACCGTTCTGGTGCTGCGCCATTATGTTGATAAAACTCTCAAAGCGGGACTCGGTCTCGATGTCGATCGCCGATTCGTCGATGCCCGGCGGCAGCGAACCGTTCTGCTGCCAGAAGGCCAGCAACGCCTCCTGCACGTGCGTCGGCAGGGCACGATAGAAATCCTTCATCCGGTGAGCCAGGCTGGCCAGGCCTTTCAAGTTGGAGGTGAGCAGATAGTGCGCAACCAGATACTCAAACGCCATCCGGTTGGAAGGATTCGCTTCGAGGCACTGCTGCAGGATCTGTTCCGTGCTCCAGTTTCCGACATAGTCGCGGTGCAGCATCAGGGGCCGTATGCGCGCGACGAGCGGATCGCCGCTCATGGCGGGATCCTGGTCGAGTGCTGCAAGGTACCGCCGCGCGCGCGCCGCTTGAAACGGAACCGTTTCGAGCGCGCGCAGAAACGTTTTCGCGGCCTCCGGGTTGCCGCTCAGAATGTAGACCAGCGCCATGCGCTCGAGTAGGCGCGGTGTTTCCCCTTCGGTGGCAAGTCCCTCATGCGCCCACCGCTGGGATTCATTGACCCTGCCGAGCGCCAGGTACAGGTCGCTGCGCCAACTCGCGACAAGTGGGAAGGAATCCCATGTCGCGTCTCGAAACAGCAGCGCGTCGGATGAGGCCCGCTGCGGATAGCGGAACATCTCCCAGGGGAGGCGCCCCGCCTGCGCCAGGGCGTACAGGGTCCGAAATCTCACCGTGTCGCTGTCATCCGTCGACTGCGCGAGCGAGGCCAGCGCTTCGCCCGGTTTGTCGTCATCGAGCAGGTAGTCCGCGTAGATCCATCCCGATTTGTCCAAACGAAGGGCGACCAGCCCCAGGGCGAGCAAGGCGAGCGACGCGAATCCGAATGCCCGAGCTCGGCGCCGGAAACGAGGCGCAAAGCGATCGGCGATACGGAGCCTGCCGATGAGGAAAATAACGACCGCCGCGACAGGAACAAACACGTACAAGGCCGCGAAAAAGCCCGTCCTAATTGCGCCGTACTCCGGCATCATGATCCAGCGGAAGTACCGGCCGAAGATGTCCGGCTCATAATATAAATAGCTCATCCCGTAAGGAACCGCTGCGCCGAAGGCGATCCATGCCGAACCGCATACCGGACGTTTCCGGACGAGCAACTCGAAGAGAGCGCACATTGCGCAGAGGTAAAGGAAACCGGATGCGAGCAGGTAGTACAGCGGAATCGACGCAACGAGGAACAGGACCGCTATCGCTGACTGTAGCCAACGGTTATGCAGCTTTCCGCGCAGAACTATATACAACCAGGCAGCCGCGAGGCCGGCTACCATCGGCAGAATATACAAAACCCCTATATAACGGCTGGCGAGAATCAACAGGCTCAGAGGAAATGCTGCCGCCTGCCAGTCGCAGGGTCCCGACGAAAAACGGCGCAGAATGCCACGCGCGATCGCCCAGGCTGCCAAGGCGAGGAAAGTGAATGCCAGCACTCCGGCCCAGTGCCTCGAATAGGCTTGGCAAAAAAGGTTTGCCGAATATTCAACCGGCCCGCCGACGTAACCCGAAAACCGGCGATAGAAGGCCATGCCGGGCAGGAAGGGCATCGGGAAACAATGCGCAATGAACCCAACGTTCATTACCGGCCAGAGGCCGCCGTACAGGAAAGCTACACGCAGCAGAAAACGCAACTTGACCCGCCCCGACCTGACCCCGGCGCCATGCATTAAAACCGCCTGCATTCCGAAAATTTGCGCCAAAGGTACCACCAAGCCCCCCCAAAAGCAATTTCGGGCTCGCGGCTTGGATCCTCCAAGGATGGATGCTTGTGCCAAACTCTCCGATCGGCTGCAACGGAGACAAGCGTCATGTCGGTAATTGCGCGAGCAATTCCGGCAGCGGGATTACTACGGTTCTCTCCAGGTGGCGCTTGCGATGTCGGCTCGGGCCATCTGTTCTCAATTTGCATGCTGACATCAAGTCAGCTTCAACCCGGCTATCTTTAGGGCGCATGGCAAATCGCCGGGCTTCTCCGCCGGCAATGCCACCTTCAACGCGTCGGCATCCTGTTTGAATTCGAGGTTCGCGCCGTGCCCAAGCAGTTCGACCTTTTGGATCGCGCCTGCGACTTTCCCGCTCGCCAGCGAAGTAATCGACACGTTTGGGCCGGGCCAGGCCATCAAAAAGGCGTAGAGCGTGTCCCCCCGTTTCGTGAAACGGATGTCCTGAGCAGTGTAGCTGCGGACGTCACGAGCGCCGCCGAATTGGCCGGCAGCGACGGGACCGCTCACCGACGGTCCTTCGCCGTAAATTTCCCAAGGTCGCGTACTAAAGATCGCTTCGCTGTTGATCTGCATCCATTTGGCCAACCCTTCCAGGAATGCCACTTCGTCCTCGTCGATGGTCCCATCGCCGCGCACGGGCACGCTGAGCATCAGATTTCCATTCTTGCTCACGATATCGACCAGCATCTGCACGACCTGGAGCGTGGTCTTGTAAGTGTGACGTTCATATCGCGCTCGCTCATAATGCCAGCTTCCGATGCAGGTGTCGGTTTGCCACGGATCGGAGCGGATGCCTGTGGCCACGCCGCGCTCGATGTCCTCGACCAGCCCGGCGCGATGTGCATCGGTTATCTTCTTGACGTTCAGCACGCCGTCGAGCTTGCCATGCCATTTCAGCGATGAATTGTAATAGTGCGCAGCAATGTCCAGCCCGGCCTGCCCCAAAGGAAGCTCGGTATTGTCGAAATACAGGACGTCGGGCCGATATTTGTCGATGAGGTCCTTGCACCGCAGGAACCACCGTTCGACGAATGCGGGATTTTGCGCCGGCGGAGTCTCGTTCCAGACGCGGTCATTGTCATTGTGCCACCGGTTGGCCTCGGCGATCGTAGTGATGCCATCCGGCATGACCAGGCTGCGCCCCGCGTAAAGTTCCTGCGGGTCCAGTCCCTCCCACCATTTGCCCTTGCCGTCCGCCTTCGTCAGCGTGAACGCGTCGTACCGATGGCCGGCGAGCGGGCCTTCTGGATCATAGTCGTAGGCCGTTTGAAACCAGTGCCATGCATGGGCCGAATGATTGCTCACACCGAAGCGCAGGCCATGCTCGCGCACGATCCTGGCCCAGGTGCCGACGATGTCCTTTTTAGGGCCGACGTTTACCGAATTCCACGCGTGATGCTTCGAATCATAGGCGTCGAAATTGTCATGATGGTTGGCCAGCCCGAAGAAATACTTGGCTCCCGCGTGCTTGTATAGTGCGATCAGTTTTTCCGGCTCCCACTTGTCGGCTTTCCAGAGATTGGCGATCTCCATGAAGCCGAACTTGGTGGGGTGGCCGTATGTGCTGAGGTGATGGTTGTATTGAGGGTGTCCCTGAATGTACATCTGTCTGGCGTACCAGTCGCCTTGTTCGGGGACGCACTGGGCCGTCCAATGCGCCCAGATCCCGAACTTGGCATCGCGGAACCATTCGGGGCATTTGTAGCCTTTGGTGAGCGAGTCCCAGTTGGGTTGAAACGGTCCTGCGGCAATCGGCCGCGTGCTTGCTTGGTCAGCGGCGCGAGGCGCTGTCGTGCTGCCGGCCAGCGCCGCCGCTGGAATCGCGGCAAGCAGAGACGAATTGAACTGACGGCGAGAGAGTCCACGATTCGGCATCAATGCTCCTTTCGCTATTTCAATTTCAAGCCGGTGATTTTAAGGGCGTACGCAAAGTCGCAGGGTCCTTGGAATGGAATTGCCGCCTCGTCATTTTGCTCATGATTTGCGCTCGCCTGATCTTGGTCGCAGATGTCAAGTCACATCCGCGCCAACGGCATGGGACTGATTCTAACCCAAAATGCAGAAGGCGATATGTCTCCTGTACGTTCGTAATGAGCCGAAGAACCAGGCGCTCGCCACCGCGAAATCTTTCGATAGGGAACAGTCGTCCGGCTCTCCGAAGGATAGCGAGGATAAGCTGCCTGGGCGCAGCCGGCCGCGAGGGCAGTGACTGCAGCAGTAGACATGGCGCGCGCCGGGACGCCCAAAGAGATCCAGGTCAAATTTTCCGGTATCGCGAGTTCACAGGCATCCGAGTTCAGCAATCGATGTCGCACTGCCCTCGCGCGCATCCAGCCGCGCCTTTTGCTTTGCAGGACAAGGAACGAGACGGGCGGTCCAAATCCTGTATAATGGCTTTTTGAGGAGGCAAGTCATGGAGAGAAAAATCAACGTTCATATAGAGAAACTGCCCGAAGGTGTCTACTTGGCGACATCGGATGATGTGCAGGGCCTTGTAGCTCAGGGGAGAACCGTTGCCGAAACACTGGAAATTGCCCGCGATGTAGCGCGTAAATTGATCGAGGCGCAGTCCCAAGTGAGTCTGCCGCCCCTCGCAGATAGATTCGATTATCCCCTAATTGTGCCGGTAGGCTAACCATGGGCAGATTAGCCGGTTTCAAATATTCGGAAGCGATCGAGAAGTTGCGCAGCTTTGGATTTGCTTTCTATCGTCACGCTGCCGGCAGCCACGAAACCTAGTGCAATCCGCAGACGAACCGCCATACAACCATCCCTAATCACCCACGCGATCTGCCGGAAGGGACATTGCGCGCCATTCTCAGACAAGCCAATGTCGATCCCGACGATTTCCTGCGCGCCTGATGGCCGAGACCGTTTTCTGTCGTTCGCGCTCACCCGCCCGACACTGCTGCTTTCGATCCAGGCGGCGCGTGAAACGAGGCGTGGGCGGCGAGCGAAGCGAGTCGCAGGCTCTCTGTCCGCTATGATTTGCTTCTAACCCGGCCGGAGGGGAGCGTCAAGGGGAAAGAGGGTGGGGTCTTGAGCCGTGAGCCCTGCGCCTTTCACGACGGGAGCTTCGCGTTCGTGAACGCCTTCACCGACTTGATCAGCGCGTCGATTTCGTCCGGCGTCATGTGCTTCGCGGCGGCCCGCAGCATGCTCCGGAAGTGGAGTTCCGATGCGGCCCAACCCGGATAGCCGATGTTTCCGGTGTCCGGATCGTCGCTCGTGGCGAGCACCTTGCCGTCGCCGTCGAGAAAGACGAACCAGGGCAGGCCGCCGGACTGTTTGCGGTAGCGCGCAAGCAGGTCTTTGCCACCAACCATCCGATCCTGGTCGATCTTCAGTGTGACGAAATCCTTTGCAAGCACCGGCGTGACGTCTTTGAGTGCCATCCAGGCACCCAGCCTGTGGCACCACCCTCACGTCGGAGCGCTGAACCAGAGGAAGACGGTTTTCTGATCCATCTTCGCCTGGCTGAGCGCCTCGGTCAGCAACGGCTCTGCCTTCAGGTAGGTGGGCTTGAACTTCGTCAGGAACGCGTTCAGCTTATCGGTGTCGTACGCGGGCGCAGCGTCGCGCGTTTTCTTGAAAGCCGCCGCAGCCTGGCTGGCGAGCACCTGGCCCTGCGCGTCGAGGACCGTGAAATATGGTGGCGTCGGCGCTGCCCCACGGCCCTTATATTTCGCGGCAAGGCGCTCGGCACCCTTCACGTCCGCCCGCACGACTTCGTACTCGTACACCAGCGTGGTTGCGACTGCGCTGTCCTTTCTCATCACCGAGATGAGCGCCGTCGCGCCCGGGTCGGCGTTGGATCCCCACTGGATCAACACCCGCTTGTTGTCATCGCGGGCGCGAGCCAGTGCTCCGGCGACACGACTCTCGACGTCGCCGAGGTACGTTGGATTTCCGGGCAAAACGAAGATGCCTCTGGTTGTCACGGATTGCCGGTAGCCATTTGCAGCCGTCAGGTCGAATCGCATGTGCACGAACTTGCCCGACTGGCGCCCCGTCAGCTTGAACACGGGTGTGGTCACGATCCCATTGGCCGGAATCGATGAGATCTTGAAACTCCCGTCGCTCACCTGCACGGCAGGATCATCGGGTGTGATCGTCAGCGTGACGTCTTTCGCCGCAGACCACACGCTGCGCAGCGTGACCGTCACATCGAGCGTCTCACCTTCCACCACCTCCCGGCCGGGCATGCTCCAGTACAAAGGAACGATTCTGACGGCAGACGGTTCACGCAGGTCCGGAAGCGGTCCGACGACAGCGGATCTGGCGGTCGGCAATAGTGATGCGACCGGCCGGAAGGTGTTCGCCGCGCCGTCGCGCTTGTAGACGTCGCGGCCATTCACGACGATCTCATTCGCGCCGTCTCCATCGACGTCGGCCACGCCAGCAATGCTGGCGCTCGGCGAGATCCAGTCGGACACCCAGACGCGCGTGAAGTCTCCACGGCCGTTGAACCTGAAGATGTGCAGGCGCCCCCCGCTGATGTCGACCTGGCCCATGCGCCCGTAGTCGCCGGTTCCGGCCACAATCTCGGGCTGCTTGTCGCCATCGGCATCGGCCACCGCGACCGAGCTGACGATGCAGGAGGGGGAACGATGCTGGTCATTTGGTCGGCCTGTCATCCCGTCGGCCATCAGGTTCGCGCTCTGCCACAGAACCCCGTAAGTGACGCGCTCCCGCACCTTCCGGGACTTGAAGATCGTGATCTTGCCGTTGCCGCCACCGATGATGATTTCGTTCTTTCCGTCCGAATCGACATCCGCGATCTGTACCCATCTGTCATAAGCAATGACGTCGACCGTTGGCGACGCCGCCAGCTCGGCGGCTACTTCCCATTTCGGACCGGGGCGGCGCTTGAGGATCGTCACCGTATCCGAGCCCGAGATGATCTCCTTCTCTCCGTCGTTGTCCACGTCGCCGACCAGGATGGCCGATGCAAAAAGTCCGGGCAAGGGCTGCTTCCAGATACTCGTCAACCCGCCCGCGCCGACTTTCAACACCTCGATCTCACACTGCGGCCCGCCCTCACCTGGGGAACCCATTGGCATCCGCTGGGTGACGATTTCGGCCGCGCCGTCGCCGTCCACATCGGCAACCGTGAATGTTGGTGTCGTATTTTCTACGGCCGGAAACGAGTAGTACGCGGGCGTGCGCCCGTAGACGGTGATGCCGTAGGCGTCTACGACGACGAGTTCGTTCGACCCGTCGCCGTCGATGTCCGCGATCTTCATTCCGCCGTCGTACGGGGAGGCAATCTGCTCAGATTGCCGTTCGTTCCATGTCGCGGGATCGACAACGCGCGGCGTCGCTTCCCACACCTTCTCGTAGCCTGTAGTCGCTGCTCGCCATACCTGCAGGTGCAGCGGTTCGTCACTTACGACGATCGCCATTCGATCGGCTGCCGGCCCCTGTTCAGAGACGGCGCGGTGAGACGACGGCAGACCGAGCGCGGCGACCCAGACCGCCAGTGCGGCGACAAGGATTCGTCGAGTCATCTGCGGGCCTCCCAGACAATTGATCGATGTGCGGGATTGCTGCTCAGCCGGGCGACAGCGCATCTATACACCCGCCCGTGGCGTAATTCAATCCGCTCGCACGGCTCAGGGCCAGACTAGAGACCGCAACTCTGGATCGCGGTGGGGCGGGTGCTCCGCCGAACGAGCCGTGCGGAGCGGTGGGCGCGCAAAGCTGGAGAACGACGAGCACGTGCGGCGTCTTCCCCGGCGCAGCGCGCCGGCGGGGCCCCCAACGCGGTCGGATCACACAACCGAATCCGCAGCGTTGCCTGATCTGTCTCTTGACGGCGTCAGGGATGTTCCTTGACAATCCATACTTGTTTCGGCTTTCAGGCACGAATCACGCTCCCGCCTCTGCGTTTTTCATTGGCTCAATGGATAAGAAGGACAAGCTGCGTGATCCGAGCGGCCCTCCTTGAGCGCACCACGATGCGTGCGATCCTCTTGCCGTCTGATAAGAAGCGTTATGTAACTCCTGAGTCCTACGTCTCGATTGCTCCTGTACATCTGAACCGCGTCGGTGGATACAGCTTTTGGACACACTCCTACCTTATTGCAGAGCAGATTAGCCGCTCAGATGACAGAGATCGAGAAAGCTCAATCGGCAGCACTTATCGGAACTACGGGCGCCCATAAGTCGTTGTTGCAGCCATAAGTGGGCCTGCAAAATTGACCGACTACAACTCAAGGGCCTGAGATACGGCGAAACCCTACAAGTGGCCGTGCGGGAAGGCGATCGCGTCAAAGCGCAACTTCTTAGTCAATCCCAATGAGTCTTGCTGGTTTTGCCGCGTAAATATCTGAAGATATGACTTGGCGGAGGAAGTAGGATTCGAACCCACGAGGAGGTTGCCCCCCTAACGGTTTTCAAGACCGCTGCCTTCGACCGCTCGGCCATTCCTCCACAGTCCTAAGTTGCGGAAAAGATTATACTTGCTCTGTTACAATTTGCAAGCTCCACTGCCGAATTCATTTAGCCGTGCCCACGACACCGATGTTGGCGATTGTCTCACCTTTGGTCATCGAAGGAATTGCGCGGATGAATAAGACGACGCCGGCTGCGGGAGCATGTGCTTCAAGGATCTTGTTCCCGACGTAATCGGTCAGATATCCCACTGCCATTCCTTCCGCCACGTAGGTTCCGCGCCGGACCAGGGGAAAGAAAATGCCGTTCTTCTCGCTCGCAATCGTCTCGATCCTCTCGATCCAGACCGGATGCTCGATGCGCTCGGGCTGCCCCGGAAGCATCTTGAGAGATCGCATCACACTCAGGCATCCCCGAACGAGCACCTCCACGTCCTCCGGTTCAACGGTGCCGGCATATCCAGCCTCGACCGTGATCGAGGGCTTCCCGCGCGTGGTTGCCGTGTTTTCCAGGTATCGCGATGCTGCGGGATCCTTCGGGCGATCCGTGGAAATGATGATGTGATCAAGGCCGAAAGCGAGAACCATCTCGCGGGAGATCGCGTCCTGCTTGTCATTGCCGGTCTTGGTCCAATAGCTGTAAGGACGAAGACTCTCGTCGAGATCGCCGCCGTGGAGATCGATCAGGTGATCGCACTGTTCCACTACCTCCTTTGTAATGAGGTAGCAAGCGCGGTCGGTTTGCGTTCCGCTCCTATTTCCGGGAAACATCCGGTTCATGTTCTTGCCATCGACCGGGTTGAGGTGGGGAATCTTCTGCTCGAAGGAGTTAACATTGACCAGCGGCACCAGAATCACCGTCCCCGACACAGATGCCGGGTCGATCCTTTCGATGAGACGTTCCACAGCGATGATGGAGGCGTACTCGGTCCCGTGCAATCCGGAAACAATGGCGAGCACGGGCCCGGGCTTTGCGCCATGGATGACCACGACCGGGATGCTCAGCGCCGCATCGCTGCCGGCCGGAACTTCAATAGTGCCCGCTGCCCTATGTCCCCGCTGTGCCATTGCGGTCCCTACTGTAAAGGGTTTTTCCTGGGGAGCATTCAAGGCCGTGCCGACGAAAATCAAAAGACAGAACGCCAGCCAGACTGTAATTTTGCTTCGCATCGCAGGGTTCCTCCTCAATCTGGATTTCGGAAAGTCGGACCTATCAAACCACAAAGACTCCATGGACACAAAACTTATGTCGCAATCAAGTCCAGATTCAGGTGATAGGCTACTCAATTCCCGAATTTAGCGCGCTTCGCAGGTGCCGAACCTGATTTGGAGTCTTGGTGTCCTGGGGTTCTGGTGGTCTTCCCAAAATGCTCACCACTAAGACACCAAGAATCCCTGAACCTTCTTCCTTCAATGCATCGATGGCGGAGCGCGCAGATTCCTTCGGATGCCGCAGACTTGAGATTTCGTTTTGGCTGCCCGGAGACATGCCGTAGACTTGCTCGACACGCAAGACGCGCTACCGGAAGGAGATTGAGGCTGCCGTCACCGGCATGCACAGTCCGGGCGGGAGGAACAGACATGCAACCATTCTTCGTGATCATCATCCTGATCGTGGTCGCCGCGATCGCGGTCTATGCGTACTATTCTTCCCAACAGCGGAAGAAGGTGCTCGCGGCGCTGGCGGCAGCCTGGGGGTTCTCTTGGGATGACGGCGATCCCTTTGGCATCGAAGATCGGTACGAGGCGTTTCACGCCATCGGCCGAGGACACAGCCGGCGCGCCTACGATGTCTTCCACGGCAATCGCAAGGGGCGAGCAATGGTGTGCTTCGATTACCGCTACACGACAGGATCGGGGAAGAGCCAATCGACCCACCACTTATCCGGCACGTCCATCCGTTACGGGTATCCCTTTCCCAACCTTGTGATCCGCCCGGAGGGATTCTTCGACAAGGTTGCCGAGTTCGTCGGCTTCGACGACATCGACTTCGAGTCGGCAGAATTCAGCAAGGCGTTCTATGTCAAGTCGGACAACCGAAAGTTTGCGTTCGACCTCTTCCATGCCCGCGCCATGGAGTACATGCTCGCTCAGCCGCAGCGCTTCGCGATGGAGTTTCGTGGAGACACAATGCTGATCACCGATGACTCCACGTGGTCGCCGAAGGAGTTCGAGACGGCGATCGCGCAGGTCGAGGGGCTGCTCGACTTGATGCCGGAGTACTTGCGGCGGTCGTTACAAGAGGGAACGCTGTAACCGTTCATTTCGAGGGAATGCGATGGACCCTGCCATCTGGATTATCATCGGAATCCCGGCTTTCGTCCTAATTCTGATCTGGGCCATGTACAACGGCCTGGTGAAACTCCGCTACCAGTGCCGGGAATCGTGGGCGGATGTGGACACGGAATTGAAGCGGCGATACGACCTGATCCCAAATCTCGTGGAGACCGTGAAGGGCTATGCGAAGCACGAGCGTGAGGTGCTGGAGGAGGTGGCGCGGCTGCGGAGCACGGCCCTGGCCTCCGCCGGCTCGGCAGCGTCGCAGGCGGTGGACGAAAACAAGTTCATCCAGGCACTCCGTCAGCTTCTTGTCGTCGTCGAGCGCTACCCGGATCTCAAGGCCGACCGGCACTTCCTTGAGTTGCAGGGCGAACTGGCCAACACCGAGGACCGGATACAGGCTGCCCGCCGCTTCTACAATGCAAACGTCCGCGACTACAACGTCCGTGTCGAGCAGTTTCCTTCCAACTTTATCGCGGGCGCATTCAGCTTCAAGCCCGAGGAGTTTTTCGAGATTGAACGTGTCGAAGCCGCCGCGCCGCAGGTGAAGGTGTAGCGTTTCTGCCGGCACGCGGCAAATCGAGGCGGGACGCAATTTTGACTTGAGCGACTTTCCTTGACTGAAGGTAAGTTGAGTTTACCCGTATCGTGTTAAAATGTGGCCCGTACATTGGCGTTAAACATCTGGAGCAAGTGGAGGCATCGATGAGACATTGTTGGTTCGGGCGCGCTGCCATCTCTGCTGCGTGCTCGTTGTTTGCTTTGCTTTTATACGCCGGACCCAAAGATTTTTGGGTGACGAAGCCCTACACCGAATGGAACGCAAAAGAGGTTGAGAAGATCCTTCGCAAGAATTCACCATGGACCCGAACCTTGCTGGAGAACGCGCCGACCTCTTCAGTCAGTATAGGCTCAACTAGTTCAGGGGGCGGTGGCGGCGGTGGCGGCGGCGGTGGACGAGGAGGCGGAGGTAGCGGCGGAGGTGGCGGAGGTGGCGGAGCCCCGGGTGAGATCATCATCAACTGGAATGCGCGGCCCATCCGGGAAGCCCTCGCGCGGCAGATGATGCTGCAGAATCCCGAAGTTCCCAAACAGCAGCTCGACCAGATCCTGAATTACAAGCCGCAGTCTTTTGAGTTTTTCGTATCGGGCTTGACCCTGGGCAGGGGACGTGACGCTGAGGCACAACTCGTCAGGTTCAAGGCGGACACCTGTCTTCAGAAGAAGAATCAGGAGAAGATCCCCCTCGCGAATCTGGTGATACCGCGCGCAGGCAGTCAGGCCATGACCTTGCAGTTTGCGCGGCAAGTCGATGGCAAGCCCACTCTGACCGCTGACGACAAGGAAGTCACGCTCTGCATCAGAATCGGCGAACACATCTACAAGTACAAGTTCAAGTTTGCCGACATGATGATCAACGACCAGTTGGAGTTTTAGAGCCCGGGGCTTAGACAGCAACCACGGAATGCCTGGCGCGGCCATCAGCCGCAGCCGAAAGGTAGCAATCTATCGGGCTGCGCCAGGCAAATAATTATCCAATATTAGCTTGCAGCTGCCTCGATTCCCAGAAAAACAGTGACGCTCCACGGTGTCTTCAGGCATTGTGTGTCTGCCGAACACATCAAGCCGAGGACAGCTGTTGCGCCGTGTCGGTCACGCCACCGATGGCTGTCAGCGTCAGGGCGGATGGATACGTTTCCCGGAGCGCAAATTTTCGTCCTGGTGACGCTGTTCCTGATGAGTACACATTTGCGCTCGAGAAGGGGAGCACAATCGGAGGCTACGTTCACGATCAAGCAGGCAAGCCGATCGGTGATGTTCAACTCACCATTTTCGTTACCCTTGCCGTCGAGCCAAAACTAACAGATCGCGATAGGTTAAACACCTCGATCATCACGCAGACGGACGCCTCGGGCCATTGGGCCTGCAATGAGGTTCCGTCTAATCCTTCGATGATCAGGCTCAGACTGGTTCACCCCGAATATATCTCATGCGACTACTGGACACAATCCTACCCTACCGAAGGCCCGAGCGGCCAAAAGATTCAACCCATAGCAATGATCGAACTAAGGGCCGGGAAAGCAGTGATGGTCATGCAGTACGGTTTCTTGGTGATGGGGATTGTCAACGATGAAAACGGCAAGGCACTCGCAGGCGCTGCAGTAAGCGAGATCGAACGTGGTCAGGCCTTGTCCACGGTTTCGACCGGCTTGGACGGCCGTTTCGCCTTTACTGCCAGCAGGCTGGGGGAGATGGTTCTCAGAGCGCAGGCAAAAGGTTTCGCTGCTGAGGCCAGAACCATCCAGGTAGTGGCACGCATGCCCGACATAGAGTTTCGATTGGCCAAGGGACAGATTGTCCGCGGGAGTGTCGTGGACGACAAAGGCAATCCCGTAGTTGGGGCGGATATCCGCGCAGAACCTTCCAATCTATTTGAGGATCTGATTGTCCCGTGGCAGGCGAAGACCGATTCGACAGGACGATTCCTGTGGGATTCTGCGCCGGCCAGGGCGCTGGGGTACTTTGTGTCTGCCGCTGGCTTCAAGCCGTCGGGATCGCTTGTTTTGGAGCCCTCCGAGGACCATGAAATCCGACTGCACAGGCTCTCGGTCATGCGGGTTTCGGGCAAGGTGGTGGACGCGGAGACGAACATGCCGATAGAGGATTTTAAGGTTGTCGCCAGTCCGGATTGGAGCGTATTTCCAGCGGCCGCTGAAGGCAAGAACGGCGAGTTTACTCTTTCACTGGACGAGCGCTACCCGAAATACAACATAAGGGCAGAGGCTGCCGGCTATCGGCCGGATACCCAGTCCGTGGAATTCAAGGAGGGCGACTGGAAGCTGGAGTTCTCGCTGGGCCGCGGTACCGGACCTTCCGGCATCGTGAAGTTGCCCGGCGGCGAACCTGTCGCGGGTGCGAGCGTCTATCTTTGCGGCGCAAGCAAGCCCGGAGCGGCTGCTGCGACTATGACTGGTATCAAATCAGTAAGAGGAGGAAGCGGAAGCTCGCAGTTTTTTGCCGCCAGCACCACGGATGAAGCCGGCAGGTTTTCGTTTGCGCCTATGCCGGAGGCTCAGGAGGTCATAGCCACGCACGAGAAAGGCTACGCGGCAGTCAAGGTCGAAGACCTCACATCTTCAGAAACAGTAACTCTGCAGCCCTGGGGGCGAGTTGAAGGCACTCTCCGCATTGGTAGCAAGAGCGGTGCCGACCAGCCAGTACGCCTGTGGACGTTGGTAGCGGCGGATCGCCTTCCCCGCCTAAATGTATCCTTATCGGTTCAGACCGATGCCGAGGGAAAGTTTGTTTTCCAGACAGTTCCGGCTGGCGAGTACCACATCTCGTGGGCACAAACTGGTGCGAATGAAACTCAATCCGCGAACGCTACGATTCAGGCAGGCCAGACGGTTGCGGTCAAGTTGGGCGGCATGGGCCGGCCTGTCGTTGGGAACGTTCTCGTCGCCGGCGCAGATTCTCCCATAGACTGGAAAAGGGCGTCATCGAGTATCGAATTGAAAGTGCCGACACTACATCAGCCAAGTCAACAGGACCGGCAGGCTTATAGCGCATGGCTCCAAACGGAAGACGGCAAAAGCTGGTCACGTTCTCGACGTACTTATTTTTTTGTTGTCGCGGCGGACGGTTCGTTTCGAGTGGAGGACATCCCGGCGGGAACATATGTATTGAAGATAGGCGTAATGGTAGGAAGTCTTGACGCAAGGCGCTACGCGGAATTCACAAAGGAATTCGTGGTTCCCGAGATGCCGGGCGGGCGCAGCGACACGCCCCTGGATCTCGGCACTGTGACTCTCCAGATCGCCGGCAAGCAGGGCGAATATCAGCGCGGTACCTGACGTTGGAAACTATTAGGAACGGAAGGTTCCTGAAATCTTTGCGACACCCGGGGTTGCTGCTTCGTCTTATACTCAGCTAGTTTCAGCTTTGCCGAGATTTAAAGCCCCAGGCTGCGATATCGCCTGAAGCGCCGCTATATGCAACGACATAAATTGACGCAGGTTGGTGCGATTACGTTGCCATTCAGGCCCGAAGGCTGCGATATCGCCTGAAGCGCCGCTATATGCAACGACATAAATTGACGCAGGTTGGTGCGATTACGTTGCCATTCAGGCCCGAAGGGCCGGCATTGAGTAGGCCCGGCCGTCAGGCCGGGATAGGTATTCCTTTCGGCCCTTCGGGCCTCATCCAGCCTGTACGCGCAGTCATTTGTGACGCTCCATATAGCGCGATGGCACGAGCCACAGCAGAAGTTATTCCTGCCTTCCTGTACACAGGTTTCCAGTATAATCGCACCCCGAGGTCAAACGATGCGCGCGCGCGTGCTTCAGTTCGCTCGAAGGGAACTGTTCGATGGGTTCTGGAGCTTCCGCATTCCCGGCAGCCTGGTTCTTATCCTTATCCTCTTTTCGAGTGTCACCTGGACTCTCTCCGAACGTTACAGGGACTCTTACGCTGAATATCAGAGGCGCCTGCAGCAGAACGAAGCCGCCTTGAAGGAAACCCAGACCTATTCCGCCCTAAGTGTCCGCGTCGAGAAGCCTCCCAGCCCCCTGAGTCTGCTCAACAAAGGTGTGTCGGAACGGGTGGTCAACAGCTTTACTGTCAGGCGGGTGGGCTACCCTGAACTTTTTGCAACCGCGCGCAGTTCCGACCTGCTCCGCATTTTCCCGGCATTCGATCTTGCGCTAGTTATCCAGATTGTTTTCGGCCTGCTGGCGCTGGTGTTTTCCTACGCTGGCGTTGCCGGGGAAAAAGAGCAGGGAACACTGAGGCTCGTCTCTTCCTATGCGATCCCCCGCTGGAAATTGCTGATGGGCAAGGTGCTCGGCAACCTGGCCGCCCTGGAAGCTCTCCTCGCCGTGGGCTTCGGGCTGTTTCTGCTTATCGTGCGCTTTGTCTCCGGCATCCCGATCGGGAGGGACGGATGGATTCGAACCGGCTGGCTCTTTCTCGCCGCCTCGCTGTACACGACGCTGATATACCTGATCGGGCTGTTTATTTCGACGCGATCTTCCCGCTCTTCCGTGGCTCTGGTCGCCTCTATGTTTTTCTGGGTTGTCCAGGTGGTCCTGGTCCCGCTCACGGTCGACTATTACGTGGCGATTCTCAAGCCGATGCCCCCCGCCCCCGATTTCAACACGAGCGATCGCGGTGGCAGGCTGCTCATCAGTGCTTTGAACGAAGTGCAAGAGCGGTCGAAAAAGGTGACCTACGCCGTCAATCTCAGCGGCCCGATAGCAGTCTCCGGATTGGACGACAATGGCAGGCGTTTCCTGCAAACCCGGATGCGAGAGATCGCTAATGCCCAGGCCGACGACGCAAAGTCCTTAAAGGACCGCATCGAGGTGCGCAGGCGCAGGCTCGAGGACCAGGAGGCGGTGGCAGTGTGGATCAAACTGGTCAGCCCCGCATTTGTTTTTGACCGTCTCTCCTGCATTCTGGCAGGCACCGGGGAAGAGGGATATAGACACTTTTTCCATGCCCTGGAGAATTACCAGCAGCAGATCTCGCTCTGGCTGGAGAATGAAGGCGCCTACGATTCCCCCAGGTACTTCGACGCGGACCTGGGACCCGTGAGCCTTGACACTCTGCCTCGCTTCGATCCTGCGACTGCCGTGCAGTGGTCTGAGGACGTCGCCTCGTCCCTTCCCTGGATTGCCGGAATGGCAATTGCCTGCGTGGTCTTTTTCCTGTTGAGTTTCATTTCCTTTGCCCGCTTCGACGTGCGCTGACCTATGTTCGGAACACTCGTAAGAAGAGAGTTGCTCGATCACCTGCTGCGCTGGCGATTCCTGCTGGTCTTCCTGATTTGCTCGGCGGTGTTTGTTTTTTCTGCAATTACCTTTGTGCTTGCGCACAAAAGGGCTCTGGAGGAAAAGCTCTCGAGCTATACGGGCGGGCCTTCTCGTGCCGGATCGCAACAGAGCGTGCGCAACCTGGTATCCAGGCCGGTCGGCACCGCGCGCCGGCCTCTTGGCATCGAATTCGCGGTAAATGCGGATAGCAGATATCTGCCTGTATATCTAGGGATTCAGGCAGACGGAAGAATGACCACATACACCACGGCACTGGGCACAGACAATTACCTGCTGAGCAGGTTTGAAGACGTGGACTGGGTCTTTATCGTCAGCTTCGTCCTGACTTTCGCCGTGATCGTGCTGTGCTACGATTCGGTCTCGAGTGAGATCGAGGATGGCACTCTGAAAATCGTACTGTCGAACTCTGTTTCGCGCTCTCTCATCCTCTGGTCCAAATTCGCCGGTGCTTTTTGCGCCGTGCTCGTCCCGCTGCTGACCGGTTGCATCATCAGCCTGCTGATTGTTCTGAATTCCGGGATGGTGGCTTTCCACAAGGGCCTCGTACTGCAGGTCGGCTCCGTTTTCCTGCTTTCCGCATTCTACCTCGCCGTGGTGACGTGGATTTGCATCTTCGTCTCCGCCTGGCTTGGCCGCTCTTCGACTAGCCTTGTGGTTCTCCTGGTCTTCTATGTCTTATCTGCACTCGTCATTCCGGGGCTCGCGGGCACCCTGGGAGCCAAACTGGTGCGTGTGGATTCACCCCAGGAAGTACAGGCGAAGGAGGCAGCGATCCAGGGGTTGCCGGCTGTTCTCTTTTTGTCGGGCGTGCACGCCAGCCGGGACACGGTCGACTTGTCTAAAATGACCGCGGAAGAGAAGCAAAAGTACAACGAAGAACAAGACAGAGTGCGGGCCGACCGGCAAAGGCAGATTTCGCTTTACAGGGCGGACCTCGAGCGCAAACGCGTAGCCCAGCTGGGCTTGGCGATGCGCATGGCGATGTTGAGCCCCAACGGGCTCTATAAGTACACCGCGGCGGCCCTTGCCGGCAGCGGTATTTATCGTTACAGGCGCCTGAGGGCGCAGCTAAACGGCTTTGTCATATCCTGGCGGGATTTCCTGATTTCCCAGGACCGGCTCGATCCCAAGTCAAAAAACTCGACCGATTTCGAAAACTCAAACAGCTTCTCCAGCACCGTCATGGTACCCGACGACCGGTTGCCCGTCTTCGAAGAACGATTGCCCTCCTATCGGGAAATCCTGGGTGATGCCCTCATCCCAGGATCCACAATCCTGGGAATCAGCGTCATCGTCTTTTTCTGTGCATTCCTGGTGTTCGCGCGAAAACCCATTCATTAGGCCATTGTGTGTGGCGTAACGAGAATTTTGTTCTCGTTAGAAGCCAGGAGCCACAAGCAAAAAACCGGGGACGCTCAGCTATTTTGCGTCCGAGGATCAATCCTGGCCGTAGAGCTCGGGCTGCAAAATACGTGAGCGTCCCCATTCCGGTCAGCGCAGAAGCCGATCGAGAAGGAGGTCTTCCAGGTTCCGGCGGCTGTCCACCACTGTCAGCACATACACTTTCCGGCCCGCAATTCGATATACAATGCGCCAAGGAGCACACATGATTTCACGGTAGCTGTGAACTCCGACGACTGCGAGTTCAGGAACCACGCGACCCCGCTGAGGCATAATCGTCAGGGAAGCTGCTCTGCTCTCGATCTTCTCTAGCACCGAAATGGCCGAATCGACGCTGTCGGCAGCAATGTACTCAACAATGAGGGCTAGATCGGTACGCGCGGCATCAGCCCACTCGACTTCGAACGTCCTTCTTTTGGTCATTCTTCCGCTTCCGCTTTGTCAGTTCTTCTTTGACCGCCGCAAAGACCGCAGACTGCGGGGAGACCCTGCCGGCACGGATATCATCTTCACCCTGGGCCAGAAGCTTCAGCATCCCAAGAGCTCGGCGAATGCGTTCGTAGCTCTCCGGGTCCTGAAGCACGCCTCTCGGTTTGCCATTCTGGGTGATGATCACAGGGCGCTGGGTCCGGTTGACCTGGGCAAGCAGTTCCGCCGCCCGACTCTTCAGATAGGTTACCGGCCGAATATCTTCCTTCAAGCTCATTGCAATTCCTCCGCCAGTCCGAATAAGGTACCGTATTTGGTATTGCCTGACAAGAATCAAAGATGAGGGTAACTGTTTAGCCGCCGGAGGATTAACTCGGCCTACGCTACAGCTTCGAGATCGCAACGGCCTGAGTCTGAGAGGCGAGTCAAATAGAGCTTTATTCGCTTTCCCAGAGCATTGTGCCTGTGACTCAAGATGTTGGGCTCAGAAGCAGTGGGAATGAATCTGCGGAATGGGCCCACCGACTCCTCATTTCTTCTTTACCTTTAGGATGCAATCTGTATCCTGGATTGAAAAATACGGTGACAGGCAGCGCTGTCCACGCGCTCGGAAAAGTCGCACTGGTTGCTGCTGCTGAAACGCTTGGGACAGCGGAGGCTGTCACCGTGTTTAGCGAATCAAAATCGGCAGTTCCACGCTCGAGGGGTACTGGGCCGAACGGTAGATCCGCTGCGTGGCCTTCTGAAAGTCATCCGGAGCTGCCAAGAAAATGTTCGGCACAAACTTCTGAGGGTTTCTGTCGATCAGCGGGAACCACGTGCTCTGAACCTGGACCATGATTCGATGGCCCTTCAGAAAGGTGTGATCGTTAGTGTGCAGATCGACAGTGAATTCGGCCGGCTGGTTCGGAACGAGCGGCTCAGGCTTTTCGAAGCTCTTGCGGAATCGCCCGCGCAAAACCTCGTTGGCGATCATTAGCTGATACCCGGCCATCCTCGGGTTGTTCGGATAGGTTTCGGGATAGACGTCAATAAGCTTGACAATCCAGTCGCTGTCGCTGCCTGTGGTGGACGCAAACAGACGCGCGACGATGTCTCCGGCCACCGCAAGGTCTTCCGTCAGCGGCTCAGTCGACCAGGCAACCGTGTCCGGACGCAGGTGCACGAACCGCTGATCCTCCACCAGCCAGGTGGACCAGGTGCTCCCCGGACCATACGTCGGCTGGATGGGACGCTGGCGATAGGGAACCGGGCACGCAGGATCGGAGATGTAGCTGTCGGACGAATTCGCCGGCCCGTTGCCGGGGCCGTCGAACGAGAGCCGGCTGTTCTCATGGAAATAGAGCTTCCGATTGGCGAGGTTTTTCTGCGGGGGCCAGGCATCCCATTTCTTCCATTGATTCGAGCCGGTCTCGAAGGTTAGAGCTTCTGTCAGGGGCAGGCTGCCTTTGTCCTTCAGCCAGTAGTCAAACCAAGCCTTCTGGATGTTTTCGCGAAAATACATGCTGGTATCGCTGCCGAACTGGACAGGGCCGAGGCGCGTGCCATTGGCGCGCGCCCAGCCTCCGTGGTTCCAGGGACCCGCGACGAGATAGTTCATGTGGTTGCTATCGTTTTTTTCGAGCAGCTCGTAGATTTTCACCGGCCCATAGAAATCCTCCTGGTCCCACCAGCCGGCAACATTGAGGTTCGGCACAGCCGGTTTCAGGTCCCTCAAATAGCGCGGGAACGCCTGTTTCTGCCAGAATTCGTCATAATTCGGGTGGGCGATGAAATCGTTCCAGGTAGGAATCCTTTCGTGAAAGTGAAGCTTGTTGGCGTTGGAAAGCGGTCCCAGCCTGAGGTACCACTCGAAGGTGTCAGCGATGTCGAACGGGAAGAGATAGTTGGTCTTATCTGTTTCCATTTCGGCCGCGTACTCGAAGCCGTAGCTCAAGCGGAAAGCGCCGTTGTGGTGGAAGTCGTCGCCCAGGAACATGTCGGCCGGCGAAGCTTGCTCGGAAGCGGCTTTCAGCGCGGGATGCGGCTCAAGCAGTCCCATCACCGTGAGCCAGCCGCCATAGGAGATGCCGAGCAGGCCGGCGCGGCCGTTGTTCTTGGGGACGTTCTTGATCAACCAGTCTATGGTGTCGTACGTGTCGGTGCCCTCATCGATCGACTTGGGATCGCTGCGATCGCGCGGCGGGCGCTGCATGACGAACCGCCCTTCGGATTGAAAGCGTCCGCGAATGTCCTGAAACACGAAGATGAATCCCTCGGGAATCAGCTCACGATAGATGCCGAATGTTCGGGAGAAACCGCGGTCATCATCGTTGATGCCGTAAGGGGTGCGGGTGATCAGAAGCGGGAGCGGCTCTGCGGCGTTTTTCGGCACGCAGATCTCCGTGTGCAGGCGAATGCCATCCCGCATCGAGATCATCGCCTCCGAACGCGTGAAGATCTGCCCGAGATCGGGCGCATCCTGGCTGGCGCCGGGCAGAAGCACCGCAACCAACCCGGCTGAAATGCCGAGGCAAACTGGCAGGACAACCAAATCTCTAATTCGCATCTGCACCTCCCGCGTGCGAGGGCGGCAATTCGAAGGTGACCATCCGCCCCAGGCAATCAAGGGTTACGATGAACTTCTTCAGAATGCCGTTTCCTGCATTTCATTATCATTTCTGCCGAAGCCAGGGAAAGGCACGCCCCAGTATAGGCCGGAAATGAGCCACTTCCCATGGCGCAAGCAATCGCGTGAGGCGACTCGCGCCGGCGCCTGATGCCTGGGCTAGCGGCGAATGGGTGGAATCGGCGGGATCGGCGCCGGCCACTTCCGGCGGGCAAACTGCGCGTACAATCCCGGAATCTCGGTTTGGATCAGGCGGTTCAAGTCCTCGACCGTCTTCGCTGCATCCTCGAAGGTCCAGTCGATCTGCCGGCGTTGATCCGCGGTCGGAAAGCCGGAGACGCTCTCGATGGGCCGCGACAGGCCGCTTGCGGTGCTGAGCTCGCGGTCGGCCTCAGTCTGGAGTTGCGACAAGCGTGCGGCCAGCGCGTCCGCGCGGCTCGCCGCGTCCGTCGCTCCTACGGCAGTGATATCCTTCCTGATCGAGTCCATCTGACCGGTGAGCGTCCGGACCGCGGTGCGCGCGCCGACCAGCGTCTTCTGCAACTCGTAGATGCTCATCAATACGGCCTGCCGGGCGCGACGATCGGCGTCGGAGAAGTTCGCGAGGGGATCGCCTTCCACTGCGACCTCACCGTGAAGCTCGCGATCGAGGCCCGGGACCTTGAGCGCGACGCGGTACTTGCCGGGCATCACCAGCGGACCGCTTGGCCCGCCGCCTCGGCCGCCTCCGCCAGCTGCTGCACGCGTTTCTCCTTCTGCGACAGGAGACTGCATGCGCAGATCCCACGTGACGCGATTCAACCCGCGCGCGGCCTGCCCGCGCAGCGCGCGAATCGGGTTCCCGCCGGCATCGCTGATGTCAATCTGCACCTGGGAGGCAGCACCGTCGCGCAGGTAGTAGGAGATGACGGCATTGTTGAACTCGGGATTCGGTGCGAAAGACTCGCCGGCGCCGAACCACGCTTGCGGGCCGTAGATGTACCACTGACGCGCGCGCGGAATGGGCATGAGGAGTGCCTCGAAGCGCACCGCCTCAGGCGTCAACACTTCCAGCGGCCCGGCGTCATCCAGGATCCAGATGCCTCGCCCGTGGGTTCCCACAACGAGCGCATTGTCGCGCGGCTGGAAGATCGCGTCATCCGCAGGCACGGTGGGCATGTTGGTGGCGAGCGACGTCCAGGTCGCGCCGCCATCATTGGAGAAGTGCACGCCCCGCTCGTGGGCCAGCACGAGCACGCGCGGATTCTTCGGGTGCTCGCGAATGCGATTGATCGATGTTTCCGGCAAGCCGGCTGCGAGCGATCGCCACGTTTGCCCGTAGTCTTCGCTGACATACACGTACGGGCGATAGTCGTCGTCATAATGGCCGTCGAAGGTGGCGTACACTCGTCCTGCGATGGGACGCGACGGCAGCACAGTGCTCACGTAGGTTCTGGGCGGAAGACCGGGAATCCTGGAAGTAATATTCGTCCACGTCGCGCCGCCGTCCCGTGTAACCTGCACCTGGCCGTCGTCGCTCCCGGTGTAGAGCACGCGCGCATCAAGCGGCGACTCGCCGATCGCGGTCAATGTCCCGTAGTACGACACGCCATCGTTCCTGGAAAGGGTCTCAGCCGTGACCCGGCGCCCCATCATCTCCAGCGCGTCGCGGTCAATGCGGAGCGTAAGATCCGGGCTGATGACCTTCCAGCTGCCGCCCCGATCGGCGGAGCGGAACAGCACGTTTGCCCCGATATACAGGACCTTCGGATCGGAGCTCGAGATCAAGACCGGCGTGTCCCAGTTCCAACGATAGCCCGCATCGCGCGGCTGGCCCGGCGTGGGCCGTTCCGCCGGGACCGGCCGGATGTTGACGCGCTCGAGCGTAGTTAGATTCACGCGCGCAATGTTTCCGTTTTGCGACTCTTCATAGATGATGTTCGGGTCTTTCGGGTCGAAGTGGGCGTGGAAGCCGTCGCCGCCGCCGATGTTCCATCCGTCGCGATCGGCAATTCCGTTGCGGTTGCGGGTCGCGCTCGGAATGCACCAGACGCCATTGTCCTGCAATCCGCCGCACACGGTGTACGGATCACGATTGTCCACGTCGATTTCGTAGAACTGGCCGATCGGCATGTTCCGGCGAAAATCCCACGTCAGGCCGCGGTCCCATGAGATCGACACACCCCCGTCGCCGCCGACGAGCAGGTGGTTGGGAGCGTCCGGGTCGATCCAGAGGGCGTGATCCTCAGAATGCACGTTGCTGAAGATATCGCGGAAGTTTTTCCCGCCATCGTCGGATACGTAGAATCCGCGGTTCGATCCGAGCAGGTAGATTCGGTTTTTGTCTCTTGGATCGATCCGGATCTGGCTGTAGTAGCTCGGCCGAGGATTGAGCGCCGTAAGCAGTTCCCAGCTCTCACCGCCGTCCGTTGTACGGTACACTCCACCGCCTCCAGCCGGGGCCGCCGCTTCACCCCCAGCTGCAACCGCTCCGGCCCCAGCACCTCGTCCCGCGCCCCCGCCGGCCCCTCCACGCCCTCCGGCTGCACCTGCGAGCGCTCCAGCAGCGCCTCCACGTCGGCCACCCGCCTCAACAGTCGCGTAGACGATCCGGCTGTCGCCCAGAAAAACGTCCAATCCGATCCGCCCTTTGTCCCCTGGCGGCAGTCCCTTTGTCAGCTTCGTCCAGGTGGCGCCGCCGTCAGTCGTCCGATAGATGCCGCTTCCTGGGCCGCCTCCGTTGAAGCCCCATACCTTTCGCTGGCGCTGATACGTCGATGCAAAGAGGATCTGAGGATTCTTAGGATCTATCACGATGTCGTTCGCGCCGGTATGCTCGTCGACGTACAGGATCTTGCTCCAGGTCTGGCCACCGTCGGTGGTCTTGAAGATGCCGCGCTCGGGATTGGAGCCCCAGAGGTGTCCGACCGCAGCCACATACACGACCTTGGAATTGGTCGGGTCGACAACGATCCGCCCGATGTGCCGCGTTTCCTTCAAGCCCATGTTTTTCCAGGTGCGACCCGCGTCCTCCGATTTGTACACGCCGTCGCCCCAGGACGAGCTCTGACGACTGTTCGCCTCGCCCGTGCCGACCCAGATGATGTTAGGGTCGGTCGGCGCAATCGCAACGTCGCCGATAGACATCATCGCGTCGACGTTGTCGAAGACCGGCGTCCACGATGTGCCGGCGTTCGTGCTCTTGAAGACGCCGCCGCTCGCGGTCCCGACGTAGATCGCATCGGGAGCGCCGGGCACTCTGGCGACAGCGAAGTCGTCGATGCGCCCGCCGGTGTTCACTGGACCGATGCTGCGCCACTTGAGCGGCGCCAGCAGCGCGGTGTCGAGCCGAGCGGGCTCTTGCGCCTGCAACATCGTCACGAGCACCAAGGAGAGCAAGACGGTCCTAAAACGCATGGCCAATCCTCCGGTTGAGATGGTGACAGGGCTGATCGGCGCCAAGTATATGTTGTCTCCCCGGGCTTCACAACAGCCAAGCGCGAGAATGGCCGCTGCGAACCCCAGTGGCGCCGCAATTCGTGGCGCCTGCCTTGTGAGGTTGCGGTTGATGATATACTTCACCACGAGCTGTGGTTTGTGCGGAGAGTTGTGGCCCGACTCCGCAATCGAAAACCGACGAAAGAAAAGGAGGAGGATCGATGCGTTTGACGACCAAAGCACTTGTAACAGTCCTGTCATTGCTCTGTGCCGTTGCGTTGGGACTCGCATGGGAACAGGCCGGCGCGCAATCAAGCAGGGAGAAGCTCATGAATCCCGCAGCCCTGACGGAAAAGGCGCCGGATGTTTATCAGGCAAAATTCGAAACGACGAAAGGCACTTTTGTGATTGAAGTGACCCGCGCCTGGGCGCCGAATGGGGCGGATCGTTTTTACAACCTCGTCAAGAATGGTTACTACGACAATTGCCGCTTTTTCCGGGTGCTCTCCGGCTTTATGGCGCAAGTCGGGATCAATGGGGACCCGAAAGTCAATGCTGTCTGGATGCGGGCATCTATCAAGGACGATCCGGTCAAACAGTCGAATACACGCGGATATGTCACCTATGCTATGGGCGGTCCGAATACGCGCACTACTCAGATTTTTATCAACTATGCCGACAATTCGCGGCTAAATGGCGATGGCTTCGCGCCGTTCGGTAAGGTCATCGATGGCATGAAAGTTGTTGATTCGCTTTATTCCGCATATGGAGAAGGCGCGCCTGATGGAATCGGCCCCAATCAAGGCCGCGTTTACAGTGAAGGCAACGCTTATCTGGAAAAGAGTTTCCCCAAGCTTGACTACATTAAGTCGGCTGTCATCGTCCCCGGAAAATAGGTTGTTGCCTTCGTGTCTTTGAGTCTTGGAGGTGACTTTGCAATCAACCACCAAGACTCAAAGACGCCAAGACTGGAAGAAACTCCCTTTCGCACCGCTAGAAGTTGTTTCCAAAGCACGCCCTCTCATATTTCATAAAATTCACATTATTCGCATAATTATGTTGACAGCCGAGCAGCGGCATGGTATCCCAATGACGAATCGGTGGGAAATTGTGGTAAACGAAGGTATCAAATGCTAATACTAGCCACTTAATCTGCCGATCAGTGGAAATCAGAGTGGCCCAGGCAATAGACGCCGGATGTTAGACGAGAGGCGAATCCCGTAAGGAAACGGGGAACGCACCTCGATCCTTGCAAAGGATTCGGACCAGAATGAACAGTATCCTGGTAGTGGATGACGAACCCTGTGTCCGCGACATCTGTGTTCAGTTTCTGAGCATGGCAGGCTACGAAGTCGACACCAGCGCCTCCGGCGAGGAAGCGTTGGAGGCTGTTTCGCGCCGGTCCTACGACCTCCTGATTCTTGATCTGTGCATGAAAGGCATGAGCGGGCTCGCAACTTTCAATCGGGTGAAATCGATGACGCCCGCCGCCAAGGCCGTCATTTTCTCCTGTTCTGCGGATTGGTTTGCGGCGGAATTGGCAGAAGCCCGGCGAAACGGGTTGATGGGTGTCCTCTGTAAGCCATTCAACTTGCGCGCCCTTTCGGCGCTCGTCGAGTCGGCTTTACACGGCCGAATGGAGGCCGCGTAACCTGGATGCGCTGAAATCAAAAATGGAAACGGCAACGCCCACAGGGTCCTCAGAACAGAAGACCTAGGTTGTTTGCAGTCTTAGAGCTCTTTGCGGTTCGTTTTTCGCTCGAGAGACCATGGCCGAGAGATTTCTGGACTTTCACGGCTCCTTTTATCACACCGTTGATGCCAAGGGCCGTGTGAGCCTGCCCGCCAAAATCCGCACGATGATCGGCCAGCGGGTTGTAGTCACGCTGGGTTTCGATCCGTGCGTCTGGATCCTCCCCGAATCGAGCTGGGAAGGCTGGCTGAAGAAGGTTCGCTCCATGTCGCAACTCGAACCTGCAGTCAGAAAGCTGACACGGCATATGGTGGGAAACGCCCAGGAGTGCGAGATTGACCGCCTTGGCCGGATTCGCCTTTCCGCCCCTATCCGCGCCTATGCGGGCATTGAGAAAGACGTCGTCGTCATGGGCATGATCGATGCCGTCGAAATCTGGGACAAAAACAGGTTCGAGCTGAGGCAGGCATCCGACATCGAGGCACTCAGCGGCGGAAATCTCCTGAAGTCTTCCTCCGAACTGCCCTGATCCTGCTTGAGTTGTTTGCTCCTCCGAGATGTCATTGAAAATGTCGCCCACTCTTCACGCTCCGCTCGTGCCAGGACCAACCGCGAAAACATTTAGGCGACACGCCCGCGCTCTTCCTGCTGTTCAACCGAGGCTACTTTTCCGAGGAGCTTTTTCTCAGCAGGCCAAACCCTATGTGTGAGGGGTATTGGGGGGAGCTATAGATTCGCTCGGTTGCCTTCTGGAAGTCGCTTGCTTGGGCGTGATAGATGTCAACGAACTTCTGCGGGTTGAGGTCGATCATGGGGAACCAGGTGCTCTGGACCTGGATCATGATTCTGTGGCCCTCCTTGAAGGTGTGAAAGACGTCCTGCAACACGAACTCGATCTTTGTGGGTCGGTTGGGCACAAACGGCTGTGGCGCGGACAGGCTGTTGCGGAATTTTCCGCGCAAGACGTCTCCGCGAACCAGCATCTCGTATCCGCCCAGCCGCACGTTGCGCGGGTTGGGTGTTGGATCCGGAGTGTTATCAGGAAAGACATCGATCACTTTGACAACCCAGTCGGAATCCGTACCTGAAGTGGAGACGAAGGCGCTTGCCGCGATCGGTCCGGCCACGGTGACGCTGCTTTTGAGCGGATCGGTCTGGTAGACGAGCACATCGGGGCGCGTGGCCGCGAACCGCTGGTCCTCCAGCATGAAGGACGAATTGTACCAGTTGGTGATCTCCGAGGTATAAGGGACCGGCTTCGACGGATCGCTGACATACTCCCGGTAGCCGGAAGCAGACCCTGTCGGCGGCTCCCAGGACAGAGAGCCGTTGACCTGCAGGTACATATCCCTCGCCTCCAGGTTCTTCGGAGGCCAGCTGTCCAACGAGTGCCATTGGTTGCCGCCGGTCTCGAAAACAAAAGCTCCCGGCAGGTTCAGCGTGCCTTGATCTTTCAGGTAGTAGTTGAAAAAGGGCGCCTCCACCTGGTCAGTGTAATAATCCGCAGTCTTGGAGCCGAAGTCGATGTCGCCCAGCACCTGGCCATCGCTCCGGCTCCACTCTCCATGGGACCATGGACCCATGACCAGCGTATCCGGGGCTCCGGGGTTCTGCTCCTTGATCGCTTCGTATGTGTGCAAAGCGCCGAAGAGATTCTCTGTGTCGAACCATCCTCCCACGACCATGACTGCCGGCCTGATGTTCTTCAGGTGTGGGAGAATGTTGCGTGCTTCCCAGAACGCATCCCATGCGCCGTGTTGCATGATTTCGTTCCAAAATGCCACGCCGTTTTTCAGATACTTTGCATCGGCATTCGGCAGGGGGCCCATTTCCAGAAAGAACTTGTATCCATCCGGAGTCTTGTGGTCGAAACGCGGGTCCGGCTCCTTTTTCGGCACGGGGCGCGGCCAACCGAACCCGCTGAAAAAATCAAAAGCATGGGAAAGGAGGAAGGCGCCGTTGTGGAAGAAATCATCTCCTCCCATCCACTTGGAAACCGGGGCCTGTGGGGACGCGGCTTTCACAGCAGGATGCGCGTCGATGATTCCCATGGAGGTATAAAAGCCGGGATAGGATATGCCGCTGATTCCTACGCGCCCGTTGTTCTGCGGAACGTTTTTGACCAGCCAGTCGACCGTGTCGTAGGTATCCGTGGTTTCGTCGATGTCGCGGTTGCCCTTTTTGTCGGGGATATAAGGCCGGACGTTGACGAACTCTCCTTCCGACATATACCGGCCGCGAACATCCTGGTACGCCACAATGTATCCTTCATGAAAGTATCGCGTTCTCTGCTTCCCTGGTAAAACGATATAGTCGTCCGGTCCGTAAGGGGAGACACTGTACGGGGTGCGCATCAAAATGATGGGATAGTTGTGGCTCTCATCCTTCGGAACGTAGACCGCAGTGAACAGCTTCACGCCGTCGCGCATTGCGACTTGGTACTCGTGTTTCGTGTAATGCTCGCGGATGTACTGGGGTTCTCCGGCCCGGACTGAAACTGTGCTGGTGAGGAATATGGTAGCGATCCAGCACGCCGGTGCAAGCGCCTTGGACGCTCGAAATGGTCTGGACATGTGGCTTCTCCTTTCCGGCATTTCACGGCTTTGGAAATTCGGTGACGGGGACCGAATTTTAAACTCCGGGAAATCGTTTGTCACTCGTCATTCGTCACTCGAGGCGGGCCAGGAGTGTTTCGGGTAACGGCGCATCAACTGGCGGCGCAGCACAGGGTAGTGTCGTTGCCAGAAGCCCGGCAGGTCCTGCGTCACCTGCACCGGGCGCCTGTTGGGAGCAAGCAGGTGGACTGTGAGCGGAACGCGGCCGGCGCAGAGCGTGGGCGTCGACTTCATGCCGAGGAAATCCTGCAGTGCCGATTCAATCCAGGGCATCTTGCCGGGCTCGTAGTGCACGGTAACCTTGCGGCCGCCGGGGAGTGCGATACGCTCGGGTGTTTCCCGCGCGAGCAGATTCCTCTGCCGTGGCGTCAGCCCGGCCAGGAGGGCGTCGACCAGCGATACTTCGGCCAGCTCCGCCAGGCTCCGCCTTCCTGCACAGCAGGCCGCGCAGGCGGCAGCGATTTGCGCGTCATCCATTGCGTGCGGGCCGGAGGCAGGGAGGTGCTCGGCAAGAAGCGCGATGCGCGCCCGCAGCGTAGCGACGCGCGCGCCGTCCCGGAAAGACGCCAGCCCCCGGGCCAGCGCATGATTGAGGAGCATTTGCGATACCGCTTCGGATGCTTGCGCCGGTCGGACTCTTTCCTCGAGTGCCAGTTCTTTATACCGGGTCTGCGTGGCCTCGTCGACCCTGCCGCTTTGTTCATTCCAAAACAGAGCGACTCTTCGTGTGATCTCTTCGGGAAAGAGCCCGGCGAGCCACTCAGGCTCGATTGCCGATGCCAGGCGTATGAGCACGCCGCAGCTATCGCGGGCTCCTCTCCTGCCTGTACGCTCTTCTGCATCCACGGCCACAATCAGTGGGGCCAGATGAACGATGCTGGTATCGGCCAATCTTGCGGAACCGCCGGTTGCAAGCAGGAAGTCCCGCGTCCCCGGCGCGCGCCTTCTGGCGACGCGATCGGGGAAAGCGGCCAGGAGCGCTGTCATGAGAGCTTCGTCGGCATGTGGCGCCGCGGGAGCGCGCCCCGTTCGCATGCTTGACCGGCACAGCTGCTTGCGCGCGCGATCGACTGCCTCGACTGCGCGCGAATCTAGTTCCAGAGAGCGGACTCGTTCCGGCTCGAAGTGCGCCGCTTCGGCCTTGCGGAAGAGCTCGAGAAGCTCGAGGAGATCTGAAGGTCCGGCCTGACGGGCCTGCTTGGGTAGCGGCGCATGGCCGAAGTCGCTCCGCGTGTCCAGCCGGATATCCCGCTCTGCAAGCAGGGCCGCCAGCAGGCAGCTTGGCTCCATCGCGCCGAGCCTCTCGCCCTCGACCACGAGGCGCGCCAGGCGCGGATGCAGGGGAAAACGAAGCATCTGCTTCCCGGTCTCGGTGAGAGTGCCCGAAGCCTCGAGGGCGCCGAGCTGGGCGAGCAGATCTTCGGCTGCACCCAGGGCCGCATCGGGCGGTGACTCGAACCAGGCGAAGGATCGGACCTCGTGTATTCCCGTGCCGTGCAGCGTCAGCACTGGCTCCGCCAGGTCGGCGCGCATGATCTCAGGCAGATCGCGCTCCGGGCGGGACTCAAAATCGTGGCGCGTATAGAGGCGCAAGACCCGGCCTGATCTCGTCCTGCCCGCCCGTCCCGCCCTCTGGATGGCCGAGGCTTTGCTTATCCTGGCAAGGGAAAGAATAGGAAGGCCGCTCCATGCCGAGTGTCCGGCCACTCGAGCGAACCCGGAGTCGATTACGGCGGCGATTCCTGGAATCGTGACCGAGGTCTCGGCAACATTGGTTGCCAGGATCACTTTCCGCTGCCGGGCGGGCTGTATCGCTCGGGTCTGTGCGGCGGCCGGGAGATCACCATGCAGCGGAAGCACCAGCAGCGCCGCTCTTGCAGCGAGAAGTTTGAGGGCTTCCGCAGCCAGGCGAATCTCTGCCGCACCGGGAAGAAATACCAGGACATCGCCGTCAAGGCCGTCCTTCAGGAGCTTCGAGACTGCCCCCACGATTTTTTCATGCAACGGCCGTTCCTCGGCGCGCTCGGCGTATTCCAACCTGACCTCGAAGCGGGCGCCTTCGGCGCCGATGACGGGAGCTTTTCCCAGAAAATCGGCAATCGGCGCGGCATCGACAGTCGCCGACATCACAATGAGCTTCAAGTCCGGGCGGCCGTCACTTTGGAGCCGCCTCAAAAATGCGAGGGCAAGATCGGTCGTGAGGTGACGTTCGTGGAACTCGTCGAGGATGACGGTGGAAACGCCCGCCAGGCGAGGGTCCTGCACGATCCTGCGGGAGAGGATTCCTTCGGTGACGAAGCGGATGCGGGTGTTGGGACCGGCAACATTTTCGAAGCGGATGGAGAAGCCGACGGTCTCGCCGGGACGTTCCCCGAACTCGGCCGCGACGCGGGCTGCACCCAGTCGGGTCGCCAGGCGTCTCGGCTCGAGGATGAGGATCTCGCCGTCTTTTGCATGTCCCGCGTCGTACAGCGCTCTGGGCACCCGTGTGGTCTTGCCGGCCCCCGGAGGAGCGCACACAACCAGCCCACTGGTTGCCTCGAGCGCCGCGACAATGTCGGGGAGCACGGCATCAATGGGTAGCGCTTCGAGCTGCTGGCTCATGCCGGAAAATGATACTAGCAGTGTTTCCTGGAGTCTTCGGGTTTTTATGGTGGCCTCGCCCTTGAGCACCGACCTCCGAAACGCAAAGTCTCGAAGGCTCCGAAGCCTTACTTGGCAGCGGTGGCCGCACTTTTGCGTAGCGCTTTTTTCAGTTCGTGCATCTGACGCCTCACCGCCTTGAGTTGAGCGTGGTCATGGGCTTCCAAGGCGATGTCCCGTTTCTTTTTCAGCTCTTTTATCTGCGACTTGATGTTGCTCTTGTCGATGCCGACTGCTTTGGGCTTGCGGTGCGCGTGCATGTCGATGTTGAGCGCCTTGCAGAGGGCGGCCAGGAGATGCTCCTTGTTCAGCTGGGTGTAGCCCTGCACTGCCTCGTGCTCGATCCCGGCAGCGATCTCTCGAAGTTCCGCAACCGTCTTCCCCTTGAGTTCTTCATAGGTGAACGACATGACCTGGTTTCTCCTTTCAGGACTCAGGGTGCATCAGGCAATGCAGCCACGTGAATCCGATCGATACCCTTATAATAGAGTGTCCTGAGAATATCAACGGTCCTGCGTTATAGTAGAGAGCGCATCAATATCAGGAGCGCTTCATGTCCGAGACAACATTAATCCTGCAAATCGTCGGGTTGCTGTGGTGCATCTCCGAAATTGCCTTGAATCTCCTCACCCGAGCAAAACGCGGCGGCGCGAAGGTCCGGGATCGTGCCTCGGTAATCATTCTCTGGACTGCGATCGCTATCGGCTTCGTGATCGCTGGTGTTCTTCTTAGCGTTCGTGCAGCTCGGATTCCGTTTCCAGTCTTGTGGCTGGACAGCATCGGTCTGCTGCTTCTCATCGGAGGGCTGACAATCCGGTGGACGGCGATCATCACCCTGGGCCGATTTTTCACCGCTACGGTTACGATCCAGCAAGATCACCGCGTCGTTCGCACCGGCCCGTTTCGATATGTCCGCCATCCTTCCTATAGCGGTCTCCTCCTGGCGTTCTTCGGCGTAGCTCTGCAATTTCACAACTGGCTCAGCCTCCTTGCGATCGTGTTGCCCTTTTTCGCGGCGCTCCTTTACCGGATTCGCGTGGAGGAAGGCGCCATGGTGGAAGCTCTTGGAGAGGACTACGTGAACTATCAAAAGTCGACCAGCCGTCTTATCCCCGGCATCTTCTAGGAAAAAGTGAGAAGGTGGCGCGCAGTCTTGCTGCTACAGCGCTTGGCGGTACTTCTTGTCTTTGTGGCTGCATCTGAAATGCTAACCACCAAAGCACCAAGAAAGCGCGGAAAAACCCGGAACATTCCATGCGTGCGGAGCGCACTTGCAGGCACTCCGCACGCGTTCTGAAATCAGGAAACTGCCGGGGCGTACGGACCTGTCATTGTGGTCCGCCGCCTGCGCCGCGTCCTCTGCCCGCGCTCGGGACCGTCGCCGGCTTGCGCGGCAGCATCTGATCGCGGTTCGCGGCGAGATACGCGAACCCCGCCACGATCGTCGCCATCTGCATGCAGTCGCGCGGCTGAAGGCGCTCGTAGGTGTCCATGTTGGTATGGTGGGTGACGGCGTTGTACTCGATTTCGTCCTGAATGAATTGGAAGCCCGGCAGGCCCGCGCCGTCGAACGACTGGTGATCCGTGCCGCCGGTATTGCGGGTAGTCAGCGCAGTCATGCCCAAGCTGCGGAACGGCTCCATCCATTCGCGGAAGATCGACGCCACCGCGTTGTTGCCCTGGAGATACACGCCGCGCAGGGCGCCGGTGCCGTTGTCGATGTTGAAATAAACATCGAACTTATCGTATTCGGGCTTCTTTTGCAACGCGCCCTGCGCCGCGCCAAAGCCCCCACCGCCACCGCCCCGCTGGCCGCCTGCGCCCGCCGCGCCTTGTGCCTGTTGCCGGGTGGCCAGGTGCGACGACACATACTCGCGTGAACCGAGAAAGCCCTGCTCCTCAGCTTCCCACAGGCCGATCCGCACCGTGCGGCGGAGCTTGACGCCGGTCGCCTTAAGGATGCGCATGGCTTCCATCATCGCTGCCGAGCCCACGCCGTTGTCGGCGGCGCCCGTCGCGGCATGCCAGGTGTCGAAGTGCCCGCCGACCAGGACGATCTCGTCCGCCTTGTCGGTGCCCGGGATATCGCCGACGATGTTAAACACCAGCGGATTGGGATAGTAGGTATTCTTGATGTCGGCCTCGATGGTTACCGGGACGTTCTTGGCCAGCGCGCGCGCGACGCGGCCGTAATGCTCTGCGGCAATCACGATCGCTGGGAGCGTCATCGCCGGATCGGCTGCACGGTTGCCGCCGATTGTGTAAATGCCGTGCCCGCGCGGCGCTGTCGAGATTGTCCCGAGCACACCCTCGGCCCGGAAGAAATTGTTCCTGATGTTCGCGCCGCCGCCACGTCCGCCCGCGGGTGCTTGCTGCTGCGGAACGCCCGCCGGAGGTGCGCCGGCGCGCTGTCCCTGCTGCGCGGCCTGCTGTGCGGCCGCAGGCGTAGCAGGGGCGCCCTTACGTGCCGCCGGGGCCGGCTGAGCGGGTGCGCCTTGGCGTGCGCCGCCCGGCGGCGTCACGCCGAACTCCGCTGCCGGCGGAGACAGTAGCTCCATGGCCGCCAGCTCTTCGGGCTTGTAACGCTTGGCCGGCGCATCCCAAAACGCTGCTACGTCAGGGACCGCTTGCGTGAGGACCCACTTGCCCTTTAGCTTGCCCTTGTACTGATCCAGTTCTTCCTGCGTCGTGGCCGTCACGAGCACGACTTCGCCGCTAACCAGGCCGTTAGTGCCCGGTGTCCAGGCAGTCGGTGTGCCCGGGATCGGGAAGTTCTCCGGCGATGTGCAGGCCATGTAGAACTTGTCGTTCGTCCAGCCGCGGTCGAAGCCGTTCCGATTGGTCCAGGGTTCCATCTTGACGTTTGCCAGGCCCCATTCCTTGAGTTTGCCCATTACCCACTGTGCTCCCTTCTCAGCCATCGGTGAGCCGGTCAGTCGCGGAGCGTAAACGTCGTCAAGCCAGCTGTTCAGGTCCATGACCTGCGAGTGCTGCATGCCTTCCACAATGATCTTGTTGACATCTTCGTAGTTGATGTTTTCGTTCGTGGCTAGAAGCGGCAGGGCGACGAAGAACGCCACTGACGCCAGCACGCAAAGATGCTTTTTTTTCATCGCTTCATCTCCTTACGGGGCAGACGGGGAAAGGATCCGCGACCCGCAAATGCTTCCTCCTACGGTGCCGGGAACCAAGTGTTGACGCCTGGCGTTTCTACCACGGCGCCGCCGGAGGGGCAAGCGAATTTCCGGGATCGGCATAAGTACCGGCGGGTGTGTTTGCCTGCTATGGCGGACCTAGTTTCCGCGAGAGGGCAGCTTCAAGTTCTGTGACAGGCACCGAATTGCCTGGTTGGTCTTGCACGGATGCAACCTTTTCCAGGCGATTCGGCGCCTGTCACAGAATTTCCCACTGAGCATTCAAGGTTGCGGGCAGACCATAGCGGCGATAGTATAGCAGTTTGTATCGTCTCCCGCGCCCGGCCTGCGCCAAGCATTGCGCCGGTTGAGTTGGCGCTTCCTAAGAGTCCGTGATGGCAACAAACCGCGCTGCTGATCCTCTGGTGAGCATCATCGTCGTCAACTGGAACGGTATGGAGTTTGTCGACGACTGTCTCGCCTCATTGGAAAAGCAGACCTGGAAGCAGCGGGAATTCATTCTTGTTGACAATGGTTCTACAGACGGCTCCGCGGAGCACATCCACAACTGGACGGCGCGGCTTGCCAACGCCCAGGGCATTTTCCTGTCGGAGAACACAGGATTCTGCAAAGCTAACAATCTGGCCTTTGCCAAAGCCACAGGCGAATGGCTTGCTCTAATCAATAACGATGCTGTTGCCGAACCGAACTGGCTGGAGGAGTTGCTGCGTCACGCGGATGTGACGGGCCGGATAGGCATGCTGGGCGGTAAGATCCTGTTCTTCGATACGCCCGGTGTGATTGACAAGGCGGGTCATCTAATCTACTGGGATGGACAAAACCGCGGCCGCGGCACCATGGAGGCAGACACCGACCAGTACAACAAAGCGGAAGAAATCCTGTGGCCCGACGCATGCGCCGCCTTGTATCACCGAAAGCTCTTTGAAGAGACGGGCGGGTTCGACGAGACTTTCTTCGCTTTCGGCGACGATGCCGATCTGGGGATGCGAGCCCGGTTGCTGGGCTGGAAGGCCAGGTACGTGCCTACGGCGGTCGTGTACCATCGACACTCGGCCACAGCCGGGACCTACTCTCCGCTTAAAGTGATGCTGGTAGAACGCAATCGGCTTTTGCTCGCCATTAAGAATTTCCCCCTGGCGCTGTTGTTGCAGAACCCATACTGGTCGCTGCGCAGGTTCGCCTGGCATGCCTATGCGGCCAGGCGGCGGCGAGGTGCGGCAGGCCGGTTTGTCGGAGCCTACGGATGGAACCGAGCGCTCTTCAACCTTGCCTGGTCATACTTCAGCGCGGCCAAGCTCTTGCCTGAAGCCTTGCGGCGCAGGAAGAAAATCCAGCGGACAAAGCAGCTGTCCAATCGGGAAGTCTGGGAACTGCTGCGTCGATTCCAAATTGACGTTCGGGAGTTGACGCTCAGAGACTGACAGCGTGCGACTTGAGTCGTCTCGCCATGCATATATAACCCAAAGTGAAGTTACGCTCTCGGTCGAGGAAATCAAGTAGGGGCAGAACGAGGGCAGGTGGGACCAGAAACAGCGCGGCTGGTAGAACTAGCACGGGCGGAACGAACTGTAATCCGTTCAGCAGTCGGTGCGAGAGCAGCCGGAAGAACCCCCCAGCAGGTTTAACGTCTATGTCGGTGAAACCCGCTGATTCGAGAAGATACCGGACGCCGTAGCGCGTGAAACGGAAGTAGTCATGCGGCGCCTGGTGCACCTCCCAGTCCTGCGGCACGGCCAGCAGGAGCCGGCCGTTGCGCTGCATGATTCTCGCAATCTCTCTCAGCGCGCGGGCGGGATCGCGCACGTGTTCCAGCGTCACTATGTTCACGCAGGCATCGAAGCATTCATCTGCGAAAGGGAGCGCTACGAGGTCAGCGACCGCGTCGAGCCCGCTGTAGTCCCACTTCGCATCGCCGACGGTGACGTCCACGCCGCAGTAGCGATGATTGCGAAAGAAGCGGGCGTACTTTCCTTCTCCGGCTCCGGCATCGAGAACCCTCGCATGGTGAGGAAGGGTATCGGCAAAGGCCGATACCGCACGTTCGATTGAGGCTTCGAAGTGAAGCACGTAATTACGTGCGCATCGCGGCAGCAGGCGTTGAAGCGAGCCGTATCTCATGATTTCCTGCGTGCCTCCGTTATGGCAGCCGGACACAACGCAATAAGAGGCGATGTACCTTCTGGGCGCCTCCTACTTCGAACCGCACTCGCCCCGAGCTGGAAACGCAATGGGGCCCAATCACCACTGGTGGCATGCATAAGCGGATTCTCTCGTGCTAGTTGAAGCAGAGATTGTCGGCCTCGCGGCCGTCTCTCAGGCCGTCAGCATAAACCAGAGTCCCGATGTTGTCCACTTGTCAGCAACGGTCGCAGCGATTCAGACACTGCATGTCAATCATCCGAATGCCTTTGGAACCTCAAAGACCTCCAAGACCACAAAGATCCTGGGATTACACAGGATTGCGATGGATGGTGCGTCGGAAATAGGCTTTGGCTGCCACTCCTGGCGCGGGCATCGGCGACAAGCGCGCAGAAGAAGCTGTCCTGGAGCCTGGAGCGTACGGTCAGATTCCCAGGCTTCCCTGTCGCACCCATCCCCCATGCCCTTGTCCCCGATGCCCGCGCCAGGAGTGGATTCCGCAGCGCAGCTGCGGAATCGCCTCCGGCGAAGCCAAAGCCCCCTTAGCTCTTGGTTCTTCGAGGTCTTTGGGTCTTCGTGGTTCGTTTTTGCTATGCGCCGGCATCGCTCAAGAGGTGCGCACCACTGTCTGGATTGCCACAACGGTGGAGGCCGTCAGCAGAAACGTGGGCTTTCGCCGGAGGCTCCCGGTCAACGACGGCGTCTGTGCGAGGTCTCAGTGCGAGGGTCCTGCTGGAATGAACTGGAGGCGCCGAGCGGATTCGAACCGCTGCATAAAGGTTTTGCAGACCTCTCCCTTAGCCACTTGGGTACGGCGCCTCACGCATTGGGGTGCGGCCTGACCGCCTAGCCGCACCGGCTGGGCGTACCAATTCTAGCGGCTGATGCTGCTGATTTTCAAGGGATTTCGGCCCGGTCAAGAAACGCAACGGAACGCGCAAGAAGCTGGTGACAATCTGTGAAGCTCGGGTGGTCCAGAAGACAGCGAAGCCTTGCTCCCTCGTTCCGCAGCTCGCCACGCCGTGGCAGCTACTGGCGGTCGCTTTCCTCCGGATCGTCATCCGTCAAGGGTTCCTCACTGGTCTCATAATCGCGAAGCACGGTCTGGGCTGCTTCCAATTGGGAGTCAAGAACCTTGATCCGGATCGCCGCCAGTCCATCGACCGTAAAGGGATAAATGCTGTGCGGAACCTGGGTTACCAAAACGCAGTTGATGCCCGATCCCTCGAGGATGCCCTTCACGATGTTGGCTTCATCCTCGCTTTGCGTCATCATCAGCTCGACCAGTTTGTCGCGATCCAAATGCGCTTCCTCGGTCACAGAATCGTCCTCCATGTTGCCCTGCGCGCGATATTCGGGTAGTATGGCCCATCGATACCAGAGGTGTCCGAAACAAGGCAAGTTGATTTTACATCGCTTGATGCCCGTTCGGTCCATAAGATTATCGTCACCGATGATTCGAAACGAAGAGCCATTCTTTCGACCTGAGAATAAGTTGTTCATTCCCCGCATTGCATTTCGGAGGCACCAAAATGAGATTACCCAAACGCGCTCTCTGTCTGTTTTACCTCTTGATCTTCGTGGCGGTCGTTCTGGGCGCTGCTGCCCAGTCGACGAGACCCGCGGCGGGGCAGGGCCAGAAGAAGGTTGAAAGCACGGACCCCGCCCAGCGGTTGAAGTGGTTCGATCAGCACACGGCCATGAAGGCCCAGACGCCATTTAAAGATCTGAGGTGGCGGTACACTGGACCTGAAGACATGGGCGGCAGAGCCACGAGCATTGCTGTACCCAAGGGCAACAGAAAAACCATCTACATCGGCACGGCCTCAGGCGGCCTGTGGAAGACTGTCAACACCGGCATTACCTGGGAACCTTTATTTGACGAGATGCCGACCCTGTCGATCGGCGCGCTCGCCATTCCCGACACTGAGCCCAACACCCTTTGGGTAGGGACGGGAGAAGCCAACATTCTGCGCGGCTCGCTGGCCGGAGCCGGCATCTACAAATCCACGGACGGCGGCAAGACCTTTCAGCACATGGGGCTGGCCGGCACCCAGACCATCCCGCGCATTCGGATCCATCCAACAAATCCAAATATCGTTTACGTCGCGGCTTCAGGTCACGAGTGGACTGATAACCCCGATCGCGGCGTCTACAAGACGACCGACGGCGGCAAGACCTGGCAGAAAATCTTCTATTTGAACGAAAAAACGGGCGCCATCGACCTGGTTATGGATCCTCGCAATCCCGAAGTCCTAATCGCGTCGATGTGGAACCGCGTCCGGGAGCGCTGGAGCGATCCGGTCCCCGGCGGGGAGGGCCTCTTCAAGACCACGGATGGCGGCAAGAACTGGAGGAAGCTGACCGATGGTCTTCCGCCGGACTGGAAGGTAATTGGACGCATAGGCCTCGACCTGTGCCTGACCAAGCCCGACGTCGTCTATGCTTTTGTTGACAATCACACCCCGGTAGGAATGCCTCCCGCCGGCCAACGGGATTCTTACGGAAGAATCAGGACCTACCCTGACATCAAGGGCGCCGAAGTTTACCGCTCGAACGACATGGGCGATCACTGGCAGTTGATGACCGCTCCAACCGATCAGTCGATGCAACGATTCGGCGGAACCTATGGCTGGGTCTTCAGTCAAATCCGCGTCGATCCCAACAATGAAAATGTCGTCTATCTGCTCGGCGTCTCGTTGGTCAAGTCGACCGACGCCGGCAAATCTTTTCAACGTGTAACTGGCGAAGGCTTGCACTCCGACCATCATGGTTTGTATATCGACCCGAGTGATTCAGACTACCTTGTCGAGGTCAACGATGGCGGCGCCAATGTCTCCTACGACGGCGGCAAGGCCTGGCGCGACTTTCACAGGGGCATCCAGGCCATTCAGTTCTATAACGTCACCCTCGACATGGCGACGCCGTTCAATGCGTACGGCTCCGTACAGGACTCCGGAACCTATCGAGCCATCGGGGTTGGACCGGCTCCACCTGGGCAGGCAGCCCAAGGGCGGGGGCGCGGCGGCCGCGGCGGCTCTGCGATTCGCTGGGAAAGGGCGCCCGGCGGGGAAGGCACGCTCATCTCGGTTGACCCCACCAATCCGAATATCATCTACTCTTCGACATACTATGGACGGCTGCAACGCTCCGAGTATGTGAACGGTCAGTGGGTCACCAGTGACAAGTATCCCAAGGCCGGACCGAATGAACCTGAACACCGCGGCCAGTGGCTCGCGGCCAACAGCATTTCGCCGCATGATCCCTCCACCATTTATGACGGTTTCCAGTATGTCTTCCGTTCGAAGGACAAGGGCGAAACCTGGCAGAAAATCAGCCCGGACCTCACTGCCTTTGATCCGGCAAAGCAGGGCAGGCTGCCGTACGCAATCCCGTTTGCCACTCTGACCGCAATTAACGAATCGCCGCTCAAGGCCGGAGTCATCTATGCCGGAAGCGACGACGGCCGCGCTCATGTGACTCAGGATGGCGGGGCGAACTGGACTGAAATCACTGGCGGTCTCCCCTATTTCAAGCACGTGTGGTGCATCACGCCCTCTAAGTATGACCCGGCGACGGTGTACATCGCGCTGATCGGGCGGCACGACGATGATTTCAACGCGTATGTGTACAAGTCGACCGACTATGGCAAGACCTGGAGGAGCATTGCTGCCAATCTGCCGGGCGGCCCGATCAACGTCATCCGGGAGGATCCCAAGAGGCAGGATATTCTTTACGTCGGCACGGATCTCGGCGTCTATGTCACGACCAACGGCGCGCAGTCGTGGAACTACCTCGGATCCGGGTTGCCGAACGCGGCCGTATGGGGCCTCGAAATCCACGCGCGCGACAACAGGCTGGTGATTGCGACCGACGGGCGCGGCATGTGGATCATCGACGACGTGGCGCCGATCCAGAACGCCAAGTAGAAACCGCCTGGTTGCAGCAATTTTACGATTCAGACAGGCCCCCGGAAAATCGGGGGCCTCTTTCGTTGGGGATTTACTTGATGAGTATGGTAGTATTGCTTCGATATGGCAAGCATTAAGGTCACTTTCACGCTGGATGACGCGACCATCGCCCGTCTCAACGACGCAGCCGAGCGCCTGGCAATCCCGAAAAGTGAGGTGGTCCGCGAGGCCATTCAGGAGTATCACGCCCGCATCGGGAGACTCAGCGATGCCGAGCGGCGGCGCTTGCTGGTTGATTTCGACCGGCTTGTGCCCCTGATTCCTGGCCGGTCGGCGGCGGCGGTCGACAGGGAACTCAAGGAGCTACGAGAGGCGCGGCGGCGCGGGGGCCGCCGGAGCAAGGAGAAACACCGGCGTTGATAGTCTTGGATACCACGGTGCTCGTTGACGCGCTGACTGGGCCGAAGCGGTCTGCGTCGACGCTGCGGATGGTCATTGAGAGGGGGGAACGTCTGCTCCTCCCGTCGCTGGTTCTCTATGAATGGCTCAGGGGTCCGCGCCTGCAGGCGGAACTTGACGCGCAGGAAGCGTTGTTTCCGTCAGGAGCCGCGGTTCCGTTTGGCTCTGCGGAAGCAGTCGCGGCGTCGCGCCTCTACTGCGCTTTGTCGCGGCCTCGAGGCCGCGAAATCGACATTGCTATCGCCGCTGTGGCGATCTCAAGAGACGCGGATCTGTGGACCCTGAATCCTCGTGATTTTGCCGACATTCCCGGAATACGCCTTTTCTCCCCCTGAACGGCAATCCGCTCAAGCAGCCAAATCTCCGGTTAGCGCGTATCTCGTCCATGTAGTCCGGCATCCAGTCCGAAGTTCCCGGAACGCCTTTCCTCGGCGCATGATAGTTTCCGGTTTCGCCACAATACGGCCAAATCCTTTTGTTTTCGTTGTATTCGCCTATGGTATCCAGACTTAAAGCTCGGCCGCGCGTCCGATGAGACGGTTTGAACCACTCGGATAGAACCGCAGCATTTGCTCACTCCGTCACCGAAAACCGTGCCCGCGTACAGCTCGCTCAGTCTGTGCGTTGAAAACTAGGCATGACCCGATCTTCTGGAAGGGATCGACTTATTTCGTTCCAAACAAAAACCAGCCGCCTAGTGCGATCAACTCTTTCATAGCGCGCCTCCTTCCTGCTTTCTTTCCCTGCTCGCATTGTATCGCTATGTCAGCGAGGGGCGCGCCTTCATATCTTCACTCCAAAGCGCCCTTCGGGCACTGTTCGGATTAATCGATGCGTTGCAGTTTGAAGATGATGGTGATCAAGAGCTTCATCGGCCAGGGCTCGCCATTGACGAGGGCCGGCTGATAGCGCCATTGCCCGACGCATTCGAGCGCCGCGTCCCGGAGGAGTCTGTGTCCGCTGAAGACGACGGCATCCTTTACGTTCCCCTCTGCGTCGATCAGCGCCGAAACAACCACCGTCCCTTCAACGTTAGCATCGCGGGCTTCAGGGGGATACAACGGGTCTGTGCGCTTGACCAGCTTGGGTGGGACCACGTGGCCGCCGACCCGGATCGGTTCCTTGAGAATCCGGGCAGGTGCCGTTGCCGACGCCGCGGTCACGACCGTCACGACTTCCTTGATCTGGCCCAATTCCATTTGGATCACCAGCGGGTTCGGGCCGAGCTGCGAATTGCTGAATACCTGAGTCTGAAATCCCGGGACGGCAAACTGAATGGAATAATTGGTCGCCGGTGGCGCGATCTCGAAATAACCGTTGGCTGCGGAAAAGGTCTGGCCCAACACGTCTCCGGTTTGCGCATCGAGGATGGAGATGGTCACCCCGGGAATAACGCCGCCAGTCGGGTCAAGGATCGTGCCGGTGATTTTTTCCTGCTGTGCCTGCTGCTTCCCGGCCACTTCCGATGTGCTGACGATTGCCGGTTGTGGAATCGGGGCCGGTGCTGCTTCCAAAACCTGTTTTGAGGAAACGGTCGACTTTGGCTTCGGTACCTTTACTTTGACCTCCTGCGGCGCGGTTTGGGCCGGGACCGGTTCTGCTTGGACCGGGATGAATGCCAAAAGGGTTGATGCCGCAGAGAAAATCAGCAAAACTGCAAATGCCGAAACCGCCGTGGACCAGGTCTTCCATTGATTACTTTGAACTGTTTTCATTTCAGTCAACCTCCTGATGCGATGCAGTAACGAAGTGCCACTCAGGGCAACGGCGAGTTTTGGGCCGGACCTGCGGTGTTCGGCATCGGAAAGCGCGCGCAGATAAAGCCGGAGATCGCCGCAGGTTTTGACGGCTGCATCATCGCAGCAGCATTCCCTTTCGGTGCGCATCTGCGCCGACACCCACCAGACCGCAGGATGAAAAAACAGCAGGGCTTCAACTGCTGCCTGGAGCAGATTCACGAGGTAATCGCGCCTGCGCACGTGCTCCAGTTCGTGTGCCAGCAGCGCCTGCAAATGGCTCGACTCGATGTCAGCCCCGGCAGGAAAGAGCACGGCTGGGCGGAGCCATCCGATCGCCGTGGGAACCGAAATGCTGGCCGACTCGAGCAAGCGCACGCGGCCGGCGGCTCCGGACCTCAAAATGAAAAATCGGATGTTGCCGTCCGGATCGAACTCCTGCGCATCATTCTTCAACAGATTCGCCTGGATCAGGCCGCCCAGAGCCCGGATTCCTGTCACGACGATTCCCAAAATCCAGAACGCCGCCATCCAGGAGGGCAGAACATCCGGGAGCCGCCCCTTTAATTCATGCATCCAGCGGTCCAGACGCAACATTGCGGAATCCGGTTTCGATTGTGGAGATGTCAGCGCCCGTTGAACGGAGGACACGGGTCTGGCATCGACGCTCATGACCGGCAATGCAGGACTCGTATCAATCGTCGTTTGCCCGGCGACAACATGTGAATGAGTTGGCGCGGCTGCTTCGTGTGGCGTGAAGAAGGTCAGCAAAGGAACGATCATCAACAGGGCCAGGGTCACCGCCGCCGTCCAATACCGCACATTCGCACGATGATGGCGCAGTGCCGCCAATGCAGATTTAAGAACAAGGGCGATCAGAGTTCCCTGCCAGAGGAAATTGATCAGGGTCCAGCCGAGCGTCTGGATTTCGGGACTGCGCGTGAATGCTTGCCAAACCGTCATTGCTTTTCCTCCTCGAGTTTATTGAGGAGCTTTTCGATTTCAGCCATTTCTTCCGCTGATGCTTTTTTGACCGCCAGCGCCTGCAGCACGAGGCGCTTGGCCGAGCCGGCGAAGGCGCGTTCGAGCAGATCGCGCACGAGCTGGCGCTCGGTCTGCTCGCGCGACAACCGCGGGCGGTAGATTTGCGGCCGGGCGCTCTTATCGCGTTCGACGAGCCCTTTTTCAGTCATGATCTGCATCATCTTCAGCGCTGTCGTATACCCGGTGGCGCGGTCCCGGTTCAGTTCGGCGAGCACCTGGCGCACCGTGCTCGGTCCCTTTTCCCAGAGGATGCGCAGAATCGCGAGTTCAGAATTGGTGGGCCGTTTGGGTGCCGGAGTTCGGATCATTGGAACCTCCCAGGTGACGAGATCTTTCGTCATCATAACGAAACCTTTCGTCATCTGTCAAGGAAAAATTGTATAGGAGACGCCACGAGCCCTAATATTCGTTTTTTTCGCTCGAACACAACGATCCGGTTCTCATGTCGCACATCATGCCGGATCAGTGCAGGGGCATTTTCATCGAGTGGGCCAGGAAGACCGGGCGCCACTTTGTGTTGAGCAGAGACGACCTCTGATCACGGTCGAACGCCCGCGCGGGGTATTGGAATTCCGGCGCCAGTTATATGCCCCAAAATAGGCGTGTATCTCGCATTCTGGACTTGTCACCGGCATTCCGGACGTAAAACGGCGTAACCGGAAACTACGGTCGCCACTCCCGCGAAATCCCGTTCGGGGAAATTCTGGCTCACGGTCACTTGGATGAGTAGTCGGCAACCCGGAGATATGCCTCAAGTCGAAAGACGGGCAGATCAAACCAACGGATGCGTGATACATCCATGTGCATCAGGCTATCCGGCTTCGAAAAAAGGATTGCGATTATGGTGTATTTTGGTGCGCAGTGGTGTAATATAAGGCCATGACTAGATTGGAAAGACCGGTTCGTCAAAGCATATCTCTTCCACATCGCATTGCAAAACACGTGCATGCTATCGCCAAGACCCGGAAGACCAGCGCCAATCGTGTTGTGATTGATTTGATCGAGGCTGGCATCCAGGCCAAAGAAGCCGAAAAGCGGCGGTTTTTCGCACTTGCTAATCGAATTGCAGAATCGGATGATCCCATTGAGCGGCAAGGGATCAAAGAAGAGCTTGCGCGCATGACTTTCGGAGACTGATGCCCTAAATTCAGTGGACGAATCTTCCACTTGCCCTCCGCCAGCACCTTTTTGACCGCCTGGAGGAACGTCAAATTACCGTCGAAGACCTCTACAAGCTGAAGCTTTGGAGGGAATCGGAACCGGAGGCGCCGGATGGGCCGTGGTACAAGGACTTTGGATCGTTCAAGATCTGCGGGGAGGGCAGGTTCCCCAAGACGTTTCTGATGAAGGGCCAAGTGGCCAAAGGCAAACCGCTTTAATCTCCGGCTACCGGTATGCGAAAAGGCCGATGAGCCAATGAGGGTAGGCGGCTGCACAAGGTTTTGCAGGACAAGCGACTAGTTTGATAAATGGGATTCATCGGGCCCTAAAAGCAATTGCTCCCCTGAATTCCCCTTCTAGGAAATTACGCCGTGATTGCTTCGGGCCACTTGGACTTGTAGTCGGCAACCCGTCCATCGCCTTCAAGAGCATGCACGTTTTTAAGGTGCGGGTTCTATGCCGATCTGGTCATTTACCGCTTCCCTAAAGCGCTGCTTGCATCCGAGATACTTTTCCGTCGTCTGCACTGAAACGTGGCCGAGCAGAAACTGGATCTGCTCCAACTCGCCTCCTGCGGCGTGACACGGGCGGGCGCAGGAGCGGCGAAGATCGTGTGGGGCAACTCTTGACAAGCCGAGTTCCGCAGCATGCTCCTTCACAACATGCCAGACGACCTTTTCTGTCATACTGTCGCCCCAGGCAATTCCGGCTCTGCAAACACACCGAAACAGTTTCCCACTCATAACTCCAGCTGCATTCACCCATTCATCAATAGCGCACTTGACCCAGTCAGGGACAGGAACGGTCCGGACATGGCCCCCCTTGCCAATCAAATCGACTATTGCCCAATGGTTCTCCCGACGCTGAAGGTGATCGATTGCCAATTCGGCAAGTTCACGGCGGCGAAGTCCGCAACCTAGCAAGACTGCCAGAATCGCCCGATCGCGCTTACCCTTGAGAGTACCGGCATTCGGCAGCTGCCAAAGCAAGCGAGCTTCCTCAACCGTCAGCCAGTTGCCAAGCCGCACTCCCAGCCTCTTTACTCCCTTCACCCGACGTATGCCGGCGGCGAGTTCGGGGCTCAGCAGTCCGGAATCGGCAGCCTCGTACGCCAGTCGACGCACTGAGGCAAGTCTCACATTAACCGTGCCTGGTGCCAGCTCGCGGGATTCAAGGTGCATTCTGTACCGAGTGACGACGGTCTTGTTGAAAGATAGGCGCGGCTCGGAGCAATACCACGCAATGAACTCGTCGATTGCATGTTGATAGCTCCGCTGCGATTCCGGCGAGCGCAGGCTGTTTAGAACGGCTGCCTTGGCGTGACCGAGATCCGGAAGGCGAAGTCTGATTTTGGTCCATGCGGCTTTTGGGGCAGTTCTTTTCCTTCTTCTTTCCATGGCCAGCGGCCTCCTCGCCGCTGGCCTAGAGAATAGATCAGGGCAGCAACTTAGGGCGTGTAGCGCGTTACACGTGAGTTTGACGATGAGACCTTCAGTCTTGGCCCCGCAACATCCATCGCCACAAAAATGCCTCGGAGTTATATCCGCTCCGGGCCAGCCGCAAGGCTTTCTTCAGCTCGTATTGGCAGATCTTATGTAGATGGTCGCATTTCTCGCCCGTGTAGTACTTTTCCAGGACCGGCAGGGCGCGATGGTCGGCGAGCTGGCCTAAAGCCCAGACGGCGTGATTCCTATCGCGCAGGTCACACGACTCGCATTCTACCATCGCTACAAGGGCTCTAACGCGGTCACCGGGAAACTGCTCCTGAGCGATCTGACTGAATCTCCTTACACCCGAGCCGATCATTAATTCGGCCACGGAGATCAGGGCCAACAAGGTAATAAGGAGGATCGCAGAAATTCTGACAGTCCACTTCTTAAAATTGCGCCACATGGACGCCTCCTACTTAGGCTGCGTGCGGCACCGTCTGCGTGCCGATAGAAGTAACTGCCGTTTTGGAACACGGTTTACTTGGGATTTACCCCTTTGGTTTCTGGGGATTTTTGGCCTGCTTTGCTCCGTGGGCCAAAACTCCAGCAATTCTAACCGCTCAGGACAATATTGTAAGCTTAAGCTGACGCTCACCAATAAAGAAATTTTTCGCACTTCTGCCGAAAGCAGACCGTTTCTGGGTTCAATGGAAATCATGCTCCTCGGTCCCCTCTTCTACCCTAGCGGCGCGTGGGAAGACAGGCAGTCTCAGTTGATGTATAGTCGGCTTATCGGAAGACTTGGGATCAACGGTGGCTGACGGACAGCCAGTTTCCGGATAACGCGTCCCAAAGCAGGTGAAGAGGCAAGTAGCGGACCCTAGATATTGAGTAGCGTCCCTCATTTTCCGACTGGTTGACTTGCCGACAGGCTACTGCACGCGGATTTCCGCCAGCCCCGCCGCCTTTAGGGTCGCGTTGAGCGCCGCGAGATCAATCGTAGTCAACGCCGTCCAGCGAGCCATTACGTTTGCCGCGGCCTGACGCGCTGCCGTAATTGCGGCTAACTGAATCGCCGTCGGCTGCACATCGGCGGCCTGCAGTGAGTTCATCAGGCTGCTGAGCGAGGCGCCGGCACCGGACAGCGTGTCGGGCGCAGGCGCGGCTGCAGCCGGTCCGCCGCCTCGACCGCCCGCGCCGCGGCCCCCGGCCGTAGCACCCGGAGCTGCACCCTGCAGCGCTTCCGCCTTCTTATCGAAATCCGCCAGCGCCTGCGCTGCTGCGCCTTGTGCCTGCGGCCGGAGCTTCGCGACCTGGTCCCGAATCGCCGCCAGGCTCGCGGCAGCCGCCTGTGCGTCCACCGCGCCGAAGTACATCGCTTCCGTCTGCGTGTATACCTGCTGCATCACGGCATCGGGCGTCTTCACGCGCGGGTCCTGCTTGACGGTGATCGGCTGTGTGTAGCTTCGGCCGTCCACCGTGAGCTTCACCGTGTACGTGCCCGGCGAAACCCACGGCGTCGAGGGCGCTGGCGCCGTGTTGTAGGGCACCGCCGCGATCGGCAAGCTGCCGCCTTGCCCGCGGGCGCCGAGCGGCTGATAATGCACGTCCCACATGAACCGGTGCATCCCTGCTGCCGCCGAGAGCGCCTGCGGCGGACGATACCAGTACAGCGGCAAGGACGAAATGGACGGATCGGGAAGCGGCGCGACCGGATCCGCGCTCGAGTAACGCCGCACCACGCGGCCGTTCGAATGCAGGATCTCGATCGTCACCGGTCGTGCGGCCGCGGATTTCAGATAGTAATTGAGGATCGCGCCCTCGGGCGGATTCGGGGCAGTCGGCTCGTCGGGCGGCAAGGGAGTGTCGGTGTTCGTGTTCCAGCGCACGCGCCATGCCGTCGTCGGCGCGAACAACAGTGCGTCCGCGTCTGCCGTATGTGGATCGATTTGCCGAAGCGGCGTGATGTCGTCGAGAATCCAGAAGCCGCGGCCGTGGGTGGCTGCCACCACATCATCGTCCTTGACTATGAGGTCGCGCACCGACGAGGGCGCCATGTTCAGCCGGAGCGACTGCCAGTGGTCTCCATCATTGAACGACACGTAGACCTGCGTCTCCGATCCGGCAAACAACAATCCCTTCTTCTTCGGATCCTCCCGGACCACGCTGACGGTGGCGCCGTCGGGAAGACCGTTGACGATCTCCGTCCAGGTCTTGCCGCCATCGTGGGTCCGATAAATGTGCGGCCGCATGTCGTCGATGCGTAGCGTGTTCACTGCCGCATAGGCTGTCAGCGCATCAAACCGTCCTGGATCGATCATGAATACTTTCATGAACGGAGCCATCTGCGGTGGCGTCACATCCGTCCAGGTCTTTCCCCCATCGGCTGTGGTTTGAATCAAGCCATCATCAGTGCCCACCCAGATGCGGTTGATGTCAGTGTAGGAGGGGCCAATGGTGTAGATGACACCCAGTTGCCTGGGCTGCGCGCTTTGCTGGTCCACATATTTGCCGATGCTTTTTGGCGGCGTCCACGTTTTGCGTGTCAGATCGGGGCTGATCTGCTCCCAATGGATCCCGCCGTCGATGGTTTTCCAGAGGATGTTGTTGGCATAGAACAACGCGTGGGGATCAACTGTCGAAAAGACGACCGGCTGGGTGCGCACGGTGCGGTAGCTCACTGCGCCGGGCGCGCTGCCCCGTCCTCCTCCCGTCGGGCCGACACTGGAAACCTGCCCGGTCCGGCGATCGTACCGGGTGACCTTGCCGCCGTAGACGAGGTCCGGATCGAGCGGATCTGGCGCCGCATAGCCGTACTCTTCGACGCCGACCGGGTGCCACTCGCGGAACGTGATCTGGCCGTCGACGCCGTGGCTCGAGACGCACGCAGAGCCGCTTTCCTGTTGGCCGCTGCACACGCGGTACGGGAAGGCGTTGTCCGCCATGACGTGGTAGAGCTGCGCCGTCGGCTGGTTGTACCAGGAACTCCAGGTTTGGCCGCCATTGAGGGTCACGACCGCACCCTGGTCAGCCACGAGCAGGATAATGTTCGGATCGTTCGGGTTGATCCACGCGTTCTGGTAGTCGTCGCCGCCGGGGGCGCCCTTGAATGGCACCCACGTTTTGCCGCCATCGGTGGATTTGTACGCTACAATATTGGTAATGAGCAGCGTGTCCGGATCCTTCGGAAACACGTGCGGCACCGCTTCGTCGATTCGCTGCGCAGGGCGCGAGTCGTTGGTAGCCCGCACCCACGACGCGCCGGCATCATCGGATCGGTAGATGCCCGTGCCGCTGCCGGCGGCTCCCACCGTGGCATACAGGCGCCGGGGATTGCTCGGTGCAATCGCCAGTTCTGCCTGAGTCAGGCCCTCGGGCAATCCCTGCGTCAGTTTTGTCCACGTCGTGCCGCCGTCGGTCGACTTGAACACGCCGCCGTTGGTCCCGCCCCACGCCGCATTCTCCCAAGGCCCCTGCCGCGTTTCCCACATCGTCGCGTAGACGATGCCCGGATTGGCTGGGTCGATGTCCACGTCCTTGCCGCCGGTGTTTTCATCCTTATAGAGGACCTTCTGAAACGTCCGGCCGCCGTCGGTCGATCGGTAAATGCCGCGCTCTTCGTTCGGACCGTACGGATGGCCGAGCACGGCGACGAACAACCGGTCCGGGTTGCGGGGATCGACGACGATCTTTGGAATCTGCTGGCCATCACGCAAGCCGAGATGCGTCCAGGTCTTGCCTGCGTCTGTAGATTTGTAGATGCCGTCGCCGGTCGAAAGATCCGGCCTCGGCAGCCCTTCGCCGCTCCCGACATAGAGAATGTTGGGATTGGAAGGTGCCACGGCAACCCACCCGATCGAGCCGGTTGGCTGATCGTCGAAGATCGGCGCCCAGGTTCGGCCCGCATCATTCGTCTTCCACACGCCGCCGTTGCAGACGCCGATGTAAAACGTGTAGGGCTGGCTCGGCACGCCGGCCGCCGACTTGGTGCGGCCGCCACGATGCGGGCCGATCGAGCGCCATCGCATCTCGGCAAAGAGATTCGGACTAACCGGCGCCGCTTGCTGCGCGGGCAGCGACCCAAACGTGGTCGTAACAACAACGTACACCAGACTGGCAAGGAGAGCGAGCTTGGCAAATGACATGACAGTCCTCCAGGACGACGGCTGCGCGGCCCATTCATGGTCGACATACTTCACGGCCATCCGCAGCGGCGCGACGTCGTCAAGATATAGGATCTTTCTCCAAGTGATGATGCAGACTCGACTGATTATTCACGAGCCCGATAGGCGCTGATTTTACAACAAAAAATTCCGCCGATGTGAGATTTGCAGAAAACGGAGCGCGGGCGTCCCCCTGGTCATGCTGCCGCACCCAAAGGACCTTCGGCATCCAACTTGCGCTTGTCGAAAGCGCCACCAGATTTATTTCTTCTTCGATAGATGATAAAGCCCTTGGGGATCGGAGCTGTCTTATGAGGGTCGGAATCAGATGGAGCGGGAAACGGGATTCGAACCCGCGACTTCAACCTTGGCAAGGTTGCACTCTACCACTGAGTTATTCCCGCCCCTGGTTTGAGGCTGACAAATGTTAGCAGAGGGCCGAGACAGGGGTCAACGGTTTTGCGGCCGAGGCCACGGCAAAGTCGTGCGCTCCGCGTCGAGATTGTCGTTAAAAAGCATTGCGATACAGTGCCACTTCCTGGGAGCGCGTGCCTGGCGCGATCACGGCCACCACGTCGAAGCGATAGGTGTATTGGCCAAGATTGTAGCGCGCGATGAACTCCTCGGCGGCCAGTTCCAGGCTCTGCTGCTTTTCCCAGCCCACGAATTCCCAGGGATCGCCGAAATCCCGCGAGGCCCGCGTCTTCACCTCGACAAAGACGAGCATGCTCCCCTCGAGTGCGATCAAATCGATTTCGCCGCGGCGCGCGCGAAAGCGGCGGGCCAGGATGTCAAACCCCTGCTTCATCAAGAAACGACAGGCGATGCGTTCCCCTTTCCGCCCCATGAGCAGATGTGGCGCTGTCATGCCAATGTAGTTTGGGTGGCGAGGCGGCTATTTCAGGGGGCAGGTTTAGCGGATACGCTTCCAGCGCACGCCGTCTTTGGTATCTTCGAGTTGAATTCCCTGGGACTGCAGCCAGTCGCGAATCCGGTCCGCTTCGGTAAAGTCTCGACGCCGGCGCGCGGCCTGGCGTTCTTCGATCTGCTTCATGATCTCCGCGTCGAGCAGTTGCGGCTGCGCACTCAGCACTCCCAGCACGCGATCGAAATCATGGAGGAGCTCCATCGCCGAGCGGGCGTCTCCACTCGTTAGCGCTCCCTGTTCGTCGCGCTGGTACGCGGTACGCACGAAGTCGAAGATAACGGCAAGCGCGGCTGATGTATTGAGGTCGTCGTCCATCGCCTCGATGAACTTCTGCCGCGTGGCCTCGACGAGGGGCGCGAAATCAGAACTTGCCGGGCCCGGACTCGACTTCTCGCGCATGCGCAACAGGAAGTCTTCCAGCCGTCGGACCGAGGCCTCGGCCTGGTGTAGCCCGTCGGTTGTGAAATTGAGCTGGCGGCGATAATTGACGGACAGCAGGAGGTATCGGATCGCCTCGGGGGCGTGTCCGGCAGCCAGAAGATCGCGCAGAGTGAAATAATTCCCCTTCGATTTCGCCATCTTCTCGCCCTCGACCAGCAGGAACTCCGAATGGGCCCAATAGCGCACGAAAGTGCTCCCAGTCGCCGCCTCACTCTGGGCGATCTCGTTCTCGTGGTGGGGAAAGATCAGATCCACGCCGCCGCAATGAATGTCGAAGGTGTGCCCGAGATACTTCATACTCATCGCCGAGCACTCAATGTGCCAGCCCGGCCGGCCCGGTCCCAGCTCCGTCTCCCAGTGGTCCTCGCCTTCCTTGCGTGCTTTCCAGAGCACGAAATCCCTGGCATCGTCCTTTCTCTCGTATTCGTCGCTGTCGACGCGGCCGGCCGCCTGCATGCCGGAAAAGTCCTTCTTGCTCAGCTTGCCATACCCGGGAAAGCTTGTGATGCTGAAATAAACCGAACCGTCCTTGCGGTACGTGTGCCCTTTTTCCTCCAAACGGCGGATCAGCTCGACCATCTCGGGGATATGTTCGGTGGCGCGCGGCAAAAGCGCCGGCAACTCAATATGCAGAGCCCGGGCATCCTCCAGAAACGCCTCGGTGTACTTGGTAGTGTAGTCCTTCAGACTCATGCCGTTTTCGCGCGCGTTCCGGATCGTCTTGTCGTCGACATCGGTGATGTTCATGACGTGCACCACCTTGTAGTTGCGATAGCGCAGATACCGGATCAGGAGATCTTGGAAAACAAAAGTGCGAAAATTGCCGATGTGCGCATAGTCGTAGACTGTAGGGCCGCAGGTATAAACGCGCACCACACCTTCCTCCAAAGGGCGGAACTCTTCCTGTTTTCCCGTGAGTGTATTGTGCAGCATCAACATATCCGTCTCCGCGTCGATAGGTAAGGCAGGTTACTATCCGCCGCAGGCTGAGTCAAGGAACCGCCGGCGCAAATTCGGTGACAGTATCTCATGCACGATTCGCGCACCCAAGCGCATGAAAAAGCGCACGGGCTGAAGCCCGTGCCCACTTGAGATCTCTGAGAGTAACGTATAGTGGAGACGGGCTTTAGCCCTTCCATCCAGTCAGCCGCTCCGTCTATTTTCAAAGCAGGCACCGAATTGCCTGAAGAAGGTTGCATCCGCGCAAGACCAATCGGGCAATTCGGTGCCTGTCACCGAATTTGCTGTGAAACGCGAGTGATGCGGAGGAGGCGGAGTTTGCCTTGCTCTCCCAGCGTCGTGATAGACAATCCCGGTATGCGCTTAAGATCGCTGACCCGGTCCGATTGGGTCACGACCAGGAAGCGAGGTTGCTTCCGAGCGAGGTCCAACACGGATGCTGGATCCACAATATTCGTGCCGATGCGATAGTCGGTATAGTAAAGGAGCGCGTGGTGAAAAAAGCAAAATGTGATAATGGGTTCGGCGTCTGCATCCTCCGCCAACGCCTGGCGGCCGATCTCGCGCGCCGAATTGTAAGCAGCCAGAGCCGGAAATGCGAACTGGGTCGCGGCCAGCACCAGCACCAATCCTTGCACTGCGGTAGCTTGGATCGCCGCACGAAGTTTGCCCCGGCGGGCAAGCCAGAAAGCGAAAAGGGCAGGCAACGCCACGGCTGCCGCCAGGCACAATCCAGGCCGCCACGCTTTTCCGTAGCTACTGTACATGACAATCGGGAATGCTGCAGCCACGCCCAGCGAGAGGATCAAATAAAACCAGCGCGCCACCCTCAGTCCTTTCTTACCATCCCGATCTTGGATCCATTCCGTCAGACAACGGCTGAGCAAGAGTGCCAGGGGCGGCAATGACGGCAGAATGTAGCCGGGGAGCTTCGAGGTCGAGAGGGAAAAAAACAGGAAAGGAAACAGCGCCCAGCAGGCCAGAAAGATCGTGCCTCGATCCCAGGTGCGCCAATCGAGAGTCTTGGCGCGCATGGAAGCGGGAACGAGCGCCGGCAGCCAGCCGCTCCACGGGAAAAAGAGGCCCAGCAGTATCGGCAGGAAGTAGTAGAACGGCTGCTCATGGTGGTGGATGTCACTGATATAGCGGGCGAAGTTTTGGTTGATGAAAAAAATCGAGATGAAGGAAAACCCGTTTTCCTTGAACGCCAGCCAGAACCAGGGGAACGCAACAGCGACCGCGATCACGGATCCTGACCATACGCGCAGCTGATTCAGGCTTCCTCCTTGCTCGTCCAGAGTCCAGAAAAGAAGCACGATCCCCGCGCCCAGCGCGAAGGCGACCGGGCCTTTGGCGAGCACCGCCAGACCCAGGAGTACGTAGGCACACGCTACTTTCCAGAACGCCATGCCGCCCTTGGTGACGGCTGCCGCAAGCAACACGAACGCGATCGTGAAGCAAGCCGTGATGGGCATGTCCGGGCTTGCGCTTCGGCCGTAGGCGCAGAAGCCGATCGTGGTGAGCAGAATCACAGCGGCCAGGAGTCCCGCCAGCCTGGACCACAGCTTCGTACCGAGCCACAGTATCGCTGCGCCGGCCAGCAGCGCGCAGAGAACGGGACCAAGGCGCGCTGTTGCTTCGCTCACGCCGAAGATCCGGAAGAAGGGCATCGTGATCCAGTAGTACAGCGGCGGCTTCTCCAGCCAAGGATAGCCCTGGAGCAAAGGCGTTACCCATCGCCCCGCCTGATTCATTTCCTCGGCGATGCGCGCATAGCGGCACTCGTCCGCGCCGACGAAGGGCAGCACACCCAGACGGAAAAACAGGGTGCCCAGCGCTATCAGAGTCAGCAGCAGATAAGGGCCAACGTTGCTGCGAGGTATCTTGCTAACCACGGCGATTAATCATACACCACCGCGCACATATGCTAAGAGCCCTGCGTTGCGCCAGGGCGGGATGCTTTCGGGGGAATGTGAACGTAGCCGGCGGGACGCGCTCCACAGGCCATATCAGTGCAGCGAAAATCCGACCGCCTATCCGGCCTTGCGCGCATTCTTGGCCTTATAGCGCGTGAGTCTTTTGGCAAGGGTGTTCCGATGAATGCCCAGGTGTTCAGCTGCGCGCATGAGATGCCCCTCATCACGGTTGACGACTTCTGCTATGAAGCAGTTCTCGAACTGCTCTACCGCCTCGGAAAAGAGGATTCCCTTGTCGATCATCTCGATGCAGATGCTTTCCAGGCGATCCTTGAGACGGGGCTGCAGCTTCGCCGAAGCTTCTCTCATACAGAACTCCTGTCGTGGTTCCAGATCTCCAAGATCTTGTGGTACTCCTCGTTGAATTTAAGTCGTAACTCTCGCGGTACGAGCAGCACTGCGGCACGCGCCCCAGCGAGCAAGTAAGGGGCGAATATCGACCGCGCCAGGGTTTCTTGACGCACCGGGAAGGCAATGAGGGCAAGGGCAAGGATGGACGCCACCGCCCAACCCCTGAGAAACCCGAAGATGGCTCCCATGAGACGATCGATCCACTCAAGAGAGGCCATCCTAATGAGTCGGTTCACAATAAACGCCGCGAGGGCTCCGATCAGCACGCAGGCTATGAAGATGGTGACGAAGCCGATTAGATCGGCCACAGCCTCCGTCTTTGCGACATTCAGGAACCAGCGGGCAACCAGAGGATAATAGAACGCAGCCAGAAGGAATCCGCCGAACAGCGCCACTAGACTGATCACCTCACGCGCCAGCCCCTTTCGCAAAGCAAAACCGGTGGACACGAGAATGATGGCGGCGAAGACAAGGTCAAGAAACGTCCACTGACTCCACCAGTGCATGCTGCATTGCTCCGTCTGATCTTGACGCACTGCTACCTGGCCTGCCTGCGCGGGCCGATCCTGAGCCGAATCCGTGGCGACCATCCCTGCAACGTAGCCGAGAGGGACGGAAGTGAGGTTCGACTCTACTACCGTGCCATGCGGATAATCACCTTAAAGGATGTGGCGCCTGCGAATCAATTTAATTTTGGATTTGTGTTCTTAGAATTTAGATCTTGGATTTCAAAAAAACATGCGGATGGGATCGGTCAAACCAGACTGGCGCCGGTGAGCAACCGGTATGCTTCCAGGTACTTCTCCGAGGTCGCTTTGGCGACCGCCTCTGGAAGTTCGGGGCCGGGCGGCCGCTTGTTGAAGCGGATCTCTTCCAGGTAGTCGCGCACGTATTGTTTGTCGAACGAGGGCTGGGGCCTGCCCGGGTTGTAGCTTGCCAGCGGCCAGAAGCGCGAAGCATCCGGGGTCAGGATTTCATCGCAAAGGATGACGCGGCTGTTGCGGAGACCGAACTCGAACTTGACATCTGCGATGATAATTCCTTTCTGAAGCGCGTAATCGGCGGCACGGCGATAGATTCTGAAGGTAAGGTCACGCAGTTGCTCGGCAAAGTTGTCGCCCACGATTCTCGCCATCCCTTCGAAAGAGATGTTGAGGTCGTGGCCGGTCTCGGCTTTGGTCGCCGGGGTAAAAATAGGCTCCGGCAGTCGGTCGCACTCGAGGAGCCCTCGGGGCAGCCGGATGCCGCAAACGGTGGCGTTTTCCTGATACTCCTTCCAGCCTGAGCCGGCCAGATAACCGCGAGCCACGCACTCGACCGCGAAAATCTTCGCCTTCGACACCAGCATGCTGCGCAGCCGCAGCAGGTCGCGATAAGGCCGGAGAGCCTCAGGAAAATCATCGACTTCGGTGCTGATCAGATGATGGGGGACGATGTCCTCCATCATGCCGAACCAGAAACGGGAAAGCTGAGTCAAAACCGCTCCCTTCATCGGGATCGGCGTGGGCAGCACCACGTCGAAAGCTGAGATGCGATCCGTGGCGATCATCAACAGCCGGTCGCCAACCTCGTACACGTCGCGCACCTTGCCCCGACGAAACAGCTGCATTCCCTTCAAATCTGTCTGAACGCATAGATCGGTCATAGGCTGATAGGCTGAGGGGCCGTATCTCCAAAACCCACTTTTCAGATCGAAAGTGGATTTTGGAGATACGGCCCCCTCATTGGTTGATTAGCCGGCGAGCGCTGCCTCGTGAGCGTGGAAATCAACGCTCACAATCTTGGACACACCCGGCTCCTCCATGGTTACACCGTAGAGAGTCTGGGCGACTTCCATCGTCTTCTTGTTATGGGTGATGATAAGGAACTGCGTATCCTTGCTCAGTTCCGAGAGCAGCTCCGTAAAGCGGACTATGTTGGCGTCATCGAGCGGGGCATCCACCTCGTCGAGGACACAGAACGGGCTCGGCCGATATCGGAAAATCGCGATCAGCAATGCGAGGGCAGTGAGAGCCTTTTCGCCGCCCGAAAGCAGGAGCACGTTTTGCAATCGCTTGCCCGGAGGCTGCGCTACGATATCGATGCCGCTTTCCAGCAGGTCGCCTTCGTCCAGCAGCCGAAGATCGCACTGCCCGCCCTTAAACAGAATCCGGAAGACCTCAATGAAGTTCTCCCTGATATTCTTAAATGCATCCTGAAACTGCTCGACGCAGCGGCGGTTGATTTCCGCGATCGCCTTCTGCGTATCGGCGATGGATTGTTCGATGTCGGTGCGCTGGCTGCTCAGGAACAGGTGCCGTTCCTCGAGTTCCTGGAACTCCTCCAAGGCTCTCATGTTGATGGGGCCGAAATTCTCCACGCGCTCGCGCAGCACTTCAAAGGACTGAATCACCTCCTCATAGCCGCGCTGCCAGTCAGACTCTTTGATTTGGCTCAGGATCTCTTCAAGGGGCGAGTGGAATTCGTCCTGGCAGCTCCGCCCCAGGTGATCGAGATCGCTTTCGATCCGCGTTTTTTCAATCTCGATAGCGCTCCGAATCCCCATTGCCTTCTCGCGCTCCGCGTGCAGAGCGCGCAATTGTTCCTCGAGCGAGGCAAGAACATCGCGTTGGGCGGCCAACTCCTTCTGTCGTTCCGAAAGATGCGTTTCGGCTTCACTGATCTGGCGCGCCAGTTCGGCGATCTGCGCGTCGGTCTGCGCGCGCTCGCGCTCGAGTTCGGCGATGCCTGAGAGCGCCTGGGTTTTTTCGGCGCGATTCGCCCGGATGCGCCGGCGCACGTCTTCCGCTTCACGCCCGAGGCGCTGCAGCTCGGACGAGAAACCGGATAAGCGTTCTCGTTTGACGGCGTGGGCGGAGGCAAGGCTCGCGAGTGTCTTCGACAGCGCCAGGTTCTCGGACTTGAGCGATTCCAGGCGCGTGCCGAGATCGTGCAGTTCCTCGCTGCTCAAGCGCGTGCGCTGCTCGATCTCTTCCATGCCGGCGGCAGCCTGCGCCCGCCTGGCTTCGAATTCCGACCTCTCTGCCGTGAGTTGGGACACCTCCATGGCGGCAACATTTTCCGACTGCCCGAGCTTGCCGAGCTCTGCCTCGAACCGTTCGATCTGGTGATGAAGTACAACCTTTTCGATGTCCAGCCTGCGCGCCTCGGCCCCCAGAGACTTAAGGTTCTCACTAATGGAAGTCTGGTCGGCTTTGAGGCCGGCTGCTTCAACGCGCGTCCTTTCGATCCTGGCGCGCAGTGACGTCAGGTTTCGCTCGATCTCCCTTTTTTCGCGTTTCAGCGCAAGGAAGCCGGCCATTGACTTTCGTTCTCCGGTTGCGGAGAGCGTGCCTCTGGGCGAATAGGCTTCACCCGTCAAGGTCAGGAAACTCGTTTCCGAGTGCTCCTGCGCCACGCGAAACGCAGTCGGGAGGTCGGACACCAGGACGGTCGAAGCGAATTCGGGCAGCGCGCGCTCGAACGCTTCCCTCACATCGTCGCGCATGCGCAGCAGTCCGTCGAGGTAGCCGATGACTCCTTCGCCGGCCAGTGAGCGACGGGCGCCTTGTTCGTGATGGGCATGACCGTTGTGAAGCGTCATAAACGTGCACTTGCCGGCGCCGATACGCTTGACCCGCTCCACGCTTTGGACGGCATCTTCCAGGCCGCCCACAAGGATATACTGCAGCGGATCGTTCAAGTAGTCCTCGACTGCGGCCTCGTAGGCAGCATCCGTTTCGAGGTGGTCTGCCAGCGTCTCTGCGGCACGGGTTTGTTCCCCGGGAAGCTGGGTGGAGAGGAACTTCTGGACTCCTTCCGAGTAGTTGGTGCGCCGCCGCTCCACTTCTTCCAGCGAAGTATAGCGGTGCTGCATGATGCTGTACTCTTCCTGCCGGCCGGTGAGATCCGAGGAGACTTCGTCGAGACGCTTTGCGACCTCCGCTGAGCGCTCTTCCTGCTCTTTCTGACGCCCGGCGACATCGTTCAGCCTGGCCGCGTTCGCTTCGAATTCCGTCTGTAACGCGGACAGCCGGCTCTGCTGGCGACAGCGCTCGCGCGCCTGCTCCTCTTGCTCAGTCTGGATTCGCACCACTCTGGCGGCGATCCGCTGCAGGTTTTCTTCGCAGCGTGCGCACTCGTTCTTCAGATCGGAGAGCCCGCCGGCGCGATTCAGCAAGAAGGTGCGCGTCTCTTCGATCCTTGCCTCGGTCGCGCTCATGGCTTCCTGGATCACGTCGCTCCGTGCCTGCTCGCCCTCGAGAGCCTCCTGCTCGCTCGCGATCTCGGTCGTGAGCGTCGCCGACGCTTGTGTGAGACGTTCCTGCTCCCGCGTGACCAGCTGCTCGCGTTCGGAGATGGCCTCGAGCTCCCGATCGAGCTCCTTCAAGCGCTCCGCCAGGCTCCGGCTTTGGACTTCCTGGCTCTGCCTGCGGCTGGCGGCGTTTCCTGCCTCGACTCGCAGACCGGCCAGCCGGTCCCGAATCTCGTTGAGACAATCCTCCTGCGCCCGGCAAAGCTCCTGGCCGCGGGTTCGGGATTCCTCCAGGCGCGCCAGCGAGACAAGAATCGCCTGCTCCTGTTCCTGGGCGGCAGCAAACCGGATCGTGCATTGCTCCATCCGAGCTTGAAGCTCCCGCCGTTCCATTCCCATCTTCAACTTGTGCAGACCGCGCAGCTCTTCACGCAGGCGATTGTATCGGCGCGCTTTTGCGGCCTGACGCCGGAGCGAGTTGAGCTGCCTGGCCACTTCGAGGACAATGTCGTTCACCCGCAACAGGTTTTGTTGTGCCAGCTCGAGCTTCATCTCGGCCGAGTAGCGGCGGCTCCTGAACAGCGTGATGCGCGCCGCTTCCTCAATGAGGCTGCGCCGGTCCGCAGGCTTGGAACTCAGGATCTGGCCGATTCTGCCCTGCTCGATGAGCGCATAAGAGTTGGGGCCGAGCCCGGTCCCCTCGAACAATGCCTGGATATCCTTAAGGCGGCAACGCTTCCCATCGAGATAGTACTCACTTTCGCCGGAACGATAGAGCCGGCGCCCGACCATAAAGCCTTCGGGATTCAGATCCAGGTTGAACCCCTCCGGCAGGTTTGGATGGGTCTTCAAGCTCAAGGAGAGGATCACTTCGGCGAAATTGGTGGCCTTGCGAGTTTGTGTCCCGTTGAAGATCACTCCTTCCATTCGGTCTGTGCGCAGGATCCTGGCGCTCTGTTCCCCGACTACCCAGCTGATGGCATCCGCTAGATTGCTTTTGCCGCAGCCGTTGGGTCCGACAATCGCCGTGCAGCCCTCACGGAACGTGATCTGCGTTCGGTCGCAAAAGGACTTGAATCCGACGATTTCCAGCTTCTGCATTTGATTCATGCGCAAACCCCGGCGACCGATAGTTTGGTTAAGAACTCTGTTTTGAACCTCGCGCCAAATATAGCACAGCGAGGGAGCCGGGCAAGTGAAAAATCACAATATAATGGGCCCTCAAGCGGTCAGGATACTATATGTGGGGAAGTTGCCGGGTTTTAAACTCTCTGAGGCTGCCATCAAAACTGAAAAGCGAATTCTAAGGCTTTGAGAGGCGCCGGTATTTTTCCAAATCCTCAGGTGAGTTCAGGTCCGTCAGGTCGGCATCGGAGAAAGCTCCCTCGAGGGAACTCAAGCGCCGGGTTCGCAGCCTTGGATCTTCAAGAAGGCTAAGCATCCGATTCTCCCCGACGCTGAGGTTGTGTTCTGCGCTCTGCTGGCAGGTGCGCCTGTAAACAGCGCACACCGGATGCAAGCATCCGTCGGAGGTAACGGGGATGACGATATCGAAGCCCGCGGAACACTCGATCATGTGCCGGAGAAGAGTTGTGGAAACGCAAGGGAGATCGCAGGCGAGGACGAGCACCAGGGGCCTCAGCGTATGAAGCATGGCAGCGTGCAGGCCGGCCAGAGGCCCGCGCGAGGGGTAGATGTCGGGAATTGTGTGCAACCCGAGGAAAGCATAGGCTGACCGATCGTTTGCAGAAAGGAACACCTGATTGGTGAGTTCATGCAGCCGCATCGCGAGCACCTGCACGATAGGCTGTTCTCCCAAGCATAACAGGGCTTTGTCATAGCCCATCCGACGACTGTGGCCCCCGGCAAGCAGCACGGCTGCAACATTGGGATAGAGCGCCGGATTAGTTCCGGATTTGGAATTGCTCACAGGCAGTGACAGTATCACGAAATTGGTGGCAGGCACCTTTTTCCCGCGGCGCTGGCCCATGTGTGGGTCGTAGAAGCGAATCCCGCTGCCTTTGTTTCTTAGAGGTCTTCGAGGTCTTCGTGGTTCGTTTTTCGCTTAAAATCGTTGGGCAGAAGCTGACGACTTGCCTGCAGTTGACTCCCACTTCCGATTGCACCCCGTCTCTTCGTTGACTTGACCGTCCTTGAAGGCGGGCTCTATACTAAAGCGTCATTATTATGGACAGAATTACCCGCGAAGCTCCCTATGACCCTCTGAAAGGTGCTTCTAGCAATGACAAAGAGATGGATACTGGCTGCGGTCGTGGGCCTCTTGCTGCCGCTTCCTGGCAACATTTGGTCCCAAACAGAGTTCTTTCGTCTCGAGGACGTTCGCCCGGGCATGAAAGGAATCGGCAAGACCTGCTTTCAGGGAAGCAAACCCGAAGAGTTCCAGGTTGAGATCCTGGGTCTGCTGCGCCACGTGAGCCCGGGAGGCGATGCTGTTCTCGCGCGCTTTTCGGGCGGGCCGCTGTCACAGACAGGGATTTTTGAGGGCATGAGCGGCAGCCCCGTCTTTATTGATGGGAAGCTGCTGGGGGCAGTAGCCTTTTCCTTTCCTTTTGCCAAGGAAGCGATCGGAGGAATCACGCCGATCGCCGAGATGGTAGATGCTTTCACGGGAGGACTGGCCGTCGACAATCCGAGCTATCAGGTCAGTTTGAAGAAAAGCATGTTCTGGAAGTACGAGCCGCCAGGGCCTGCAGGTCCGGGATTGGCTCCAGGATTGGAAGTCACGGAATTGGATGCGCGTCTGCAGCCCGCGATGGCGCCCTTCGCCGGCCATACACTCGTGCCGATCGCGACCCCCCTTAGTTTAGGTGGCTTTAGTGCCGCGACCCTGCGTGCGTTTGCCCCCCAGTTCCGCGCGCTCGGCCTCTCAATGCTGCAGGGATCAGGCGCGGCTTCGTTGCAGGGGGGAAGCCCATCGTTGAAATCCCTGCCAGCTTCCGACAACTCACCTCTCGAGCCCGGCTCGAATCTAGTCGTTCCCCTGATTTCCGGCGATCTCGAGGCATCCGCCGGAGGGACTGTTACCTATATCGACGGCAACAAGCTGTATGCCTTTGGCCACCAGTTGTTCAACCTTGGGTTCAGCCAGCTGCCGATGTACAGAGGGAATGCTCTTGTTGTCCTTCCCAGCCTTCAAAGCTCTTTCAAGATCATTGAGACCACGGAGCCGGTCGGCACGCTCCGTCAGGACCGCAGCATGGGAATCTATGGGCTCCTCGGTGAGCGCGCCAGGACCATCCCGATGCATATCCGCATGGCCACCAGCAGAGGGACCAACAAGGTGTGGAACTTTCAAGTGGCCCAGGATCGCTTCCTCACGCCGCTCATGATCAACCTGACCGTATTCGAGACGATTAACTCGACGGAACGAGCCCTGGGGGTTTCCACGCTCAAGGTAAAGGGGAAGATCAGCTTGAAAGGAGAGCAGCCTATCGAAATCGAAAATCGCTGCTCATCCGACAGCAGCTCGACTGCCAATGCCGCCATGTCGATTGCAGCGCCTGTGAACTTTCTTCTTGCGTTGGGTTACAAGAATCTGCAGTTCGAGAACATCGATCTTGAAATCTCCGCCGTGGAGGACAACCGTGCCGTGTCACTCGACTCGATCCGGCTGGATCGCACCGAGCTGAAGGCGGGGCAGTCGGTGAATGTCGACTTTTTTTATAAGAAGGCGAACGGGGAAATCATCCGGGACTCCTATCCTGTCAGAATACCTCCGGAAATCACGCCGGGATCACTTTCCATGCTCGTGGCCGATGGAACTACCATCATGGAGATGGATGCCCTGGAGCAGGGAGAGGACCTGATTCCGCGGGACCTGCCCCAGTTGATCAAGCTCATCAACGACATCCGCAAGAACGACCGCCTTTATGTGCGATTGTTCCGGCGCGCTCCGGGGGCGGTGATCGACGGTGAGGGCCTTCCCGGTCTCCCTCCATCTATTCTCTCGATCCTCAGATCAGAACGCAACACCGGCAGTATGAGCCCGCTGCAGACGCTCCCTCTCATGGAATACGAGCTCCCTCCCAGCGAGTACGTCGTTTCAGGGGCGAAGCTGTTGAACCTCGTGATCAACCCTTGACCGGGAGATCCTAGTTTGCCTCTAGTGAAGCTGGATTCACAGTGCGGCCCCGGTGAGGGGCCTTCCTGAACTTTGACAATCGGAGCCACTGATGCGATACCGAGGCCTAGTCCTACTGACATCCACGCTGGCAATCTCGTGCGCCCTGCTGGCGGTTACTCCCCAATTCTGGGAGAACTTCACTCAAGATGAACTGTTGAAAGGGACCCTGACGCGCGTTTCTCTGGGTCCGGAGGGCAAGCTCTTCCTGGCGCCGGCGTACGACCAGTTTTTCGACACGGGCCAGTCCTACATTTTCTCCATGGTGCGCGATAAAGCAGGCAACCTTTATCTCGGAACCGGCCACGAGGGCAAGATCTTCAAGGTCGATCCTCAGGGCAAGGGAAGCCTGTACTTTCAGTCGAAGGAACTGGACGTGTTTGCCATGGCCCTCGATCCCGCCGGTGCTCTGTATGTGGGCACATCTCCGGACGGCAAGGTTTACAAGGTCGCGGGCCCAAATCAGGCGACCGAATTCTGCAATCCGGATACCAAGTATATCTGGGCCCTCCTCTTTGATGATGCCGGCAATCTCTACGTCGGCACAGGAGGGCGCGGCGCGATCCTCAAGGTCACGCGCAACGGCGAAAAATCGACTCTCTACAATCCGGACGACAACAATGTGATCTGCTTGGCGCGTGAGAGCGGCGGCAATTTGCTGGCCGGCACATCCCCGGGTGGCATGCTCATCGAGGTCGATGCCAAAGGAAAGGCATTTACGCTGCTCGACACGCCCATGGAAGAGATTCACTCCATGGCAATCGACCGGTTCGGCACGATCTATGCCGCTGCGACAAGCTCGAAGGCTGGCGCTAAAGAGGGCGCGAGCACCACCGTGCAGACGACGGGAGGGGCTTTGCCCGCCGGTGGGATTCAGATCCTGGCCAGCATGGCAGAAAAGTCGAAGGAGGCGAAGACTTCCGTCACGGCACCGGGAGGCGAGAAAGACGCAAGCGGGGCAAAGTCATCCATCATCGCAATCGCGAAGAGCGGCGGTGCAGAAACGATTTACAGTTCTGAAGACCAGATGGTTTACGATCTTGTCGTGCGCAACGACGACACTCTTCTCGCCGCGACCGGGGGCAAAGGGCGGCTGTTGTCGATTGACGCGGCAAAGCAGGTTACCGTGGTGACGGATTCTCCCGAAGAACAGATGACGCGACTGGTGGCAGCCGGGGACGTCACCTTCGTCGCCGGGAGCAATCAAGGAAAGGTATACAAGCTAGAGTCCCAGCAGGCGCAGAATGGGACGTTCGAGTCGCGCGTCATGGACGCCAAGGTAATCGCTTCCTGGGGCAAGATCTCCTGGCGTTTCACAAACCCGTCGGGAGGAAGCGTCAAGATCTCGACCAGGACAGGGAACACGGAAAAGCCCGACAATTCCTGGAGCGACTGGAGCGCGCCTTATGTGGCTTCCGGCCAGCAGATCACCAATCCCAAAGCGCGCTACATGCGGTGGCGCGCCATGTTTGAGCGGGGGACGAAGCCTGCGGCCAACGATGCTCTTGAGGCGGTTCAAATTTCCTATCTGCAGGAAAACCTGCGCCCACAGGTCGTCAGCATTACGGTTCTTCCATCGGGAGTCACGCTGCAAAAGACCCCGTCGCTGACCGCTGGGACGACGACTGTCAACCTATCCTCCACGACCAGCGCCGGTCAATCGCTGAACTCACCGCGGCTGCGCGGGAAAGAGACCAATCCGATGCCGCCACGGCAGACTCTCCAGCCCGGAGCTCAATCCTTCACTTGGAAGGCTACCGACGACAACGATGACAACCTTGAGTACTCCGTGTATTTCAAAGGGGAAGGGGAATCGGACTGGAAGCTCCTGGCGAAGGAACTTACAGACACTTTCTATACGCTCGACGGCACCGCTCTGCCGGACGGCACTTACAGGATGAAAGTGGTTGCGACCGATGCGCCCTCCAATTCATATGGCAGAGCCCTGATCGGCGAGCTGATCTCAAAGCCTTTCGTGATCAGCAACGCCACGCCGACGATCACGATCACGAGCCATAACGTGAACGGCAAGCGGGTGGAGATCCTGTTCCACGCCAAGATCGGCGCCGGTCACATTGCCAGCGGCGAGTTTTCGATCGACGGTGGCGAATGGTTCCTGGTTTTTCCTACCGACGGAATCGCGGACTCTCTGGATGAGGATTTTCAGGTGACCACGCCGGAACTCGCCGCGGGTGAACACATGATCGGCTTGCGTGCAAGCGATGGCAATGGGAATACCGGAACCACCAAGCTGGTGGTGAAGATCCAATAGCCAGTCTGAACGAAATTGGTGACAGGCCCATTTTTTCCGCGGCGCTTTGATCCAACCACCGAGATATCCCGGGCGAAAAAAGGTGCCTGTCACCAATTCCGCTTCCAGCGCCTTAGGTCGCTTATCCTGCAATTCGGCGACTGTCCGACCGAAAACGGCGGCAAAAGACTGTTGATCCACCTCTTGTTCATCGCCACAATGACTTGTGTCCGTAGCCGGTTTGCCTCAGCGACCGGGTGAAACACCAAGCCCTCAAGAAAGGGGAGACACTCATGAACAGCCAGACACAACTTCAGAACATTTTCGCGAAGCTGACACCCGAGTATTTCGCCGAAAGGATGGTGCCGGGAGCCTTTAATGTCCTCGTGATTCTCGTGCTGATGTTTCTCGCCCTGAGGACAGCGAGGATAGTCTCGAGCCGCTTGTTCACTGTATTCCAGAAGCGAAAGGGGGACCTCGAGTTCCAGAAACGCGCCGACACGCTCAGCTCGGTTGTGCGATATATCCTCAATCTCACGATTGTCTTGGTAGCCTTGGTCATGATCCTCGGCGAACTGAGAATCAATATCGCCCCGGTCTTGGCCACGGCCGGCATTGTCGGCCTCGCCGTCGGCTTCGGAGCTCAAGCGCTTGTGCAGGACGTGATCGCCGGATTCTTCGTTCTGCTTGACGAGCAGATTCGCGTCGGCGATGTTGTCGAGATTGCAGGGAGATCAGGCCTGGTGGAAAAGGTCGATCTGCGCATGACGACCCTGCGTGACATGTCCGGAAACGTCCACTACGTGAGGCACGGGAAAATCGATTTTGTCACAAATATGACGAAAGACTATTCGAGTTTTGTTTTCGATATTCCCGTCGCCTATCGCGAGGATGTAGATGAAGTCATCGCAGTGATCCGGAAGGTGGATGGGGAGCTCCGCAATGACCCGGGTTTCAAGGATGACATCACGGTCCCCATGGAGGTGCTGGGTCTCGATCGCTTTGCCGATTCGGCGCTCATTATCAGAGCCCGAACCACTACAAGGCCGAGCAAGCAGTGGAGGGTCGCTCGTGAGTTCCATCGCAGGTTGAAGAAGGCATTTGACGCAAAGAATATTGAGATGCCTTTCCCCCACGTGACCCTGTACGTGGGGAGCGACAAAAAGGGAAACGCTGCGCCGCTCTACGTGGTTGCCAAAGGGAAAGAGGACACGAGCGCTGCTGTCTGAGGCCGCTCGAAAAACGACGTCTCCCCATTTTGCTCGCGGGTATGGAAGCTTTGAACCTTTCATTTCGGCAAAATTGAGACGTCCCCGTTTTTCCTATGGGGAATTTCACCCATCCCTCGGTGAACCTCAACACTTCGCGAACGCAGAATGAGCAGCGACGAGGGAACAGTTATTGTTTTCCGAGGTCGCAGAGCTCGGACGTGACATCTCACCTAAGAGTGTAAGCCATTCTGTCGATAATATTTGTCGTCAACAGTCCGCCTTAATTCCATCGTCGGCTGATCCTTCCGGAGGATTCCACGGCGTTGAATTATTAAATGGTTAGGATCGTGCATGCACCATCTGCTAACGAAGTCAGGCGTACACCTGCGCGTGCTTAAGTTGCGTCGGCACACACCGAGGGCACACCTCATCGGGTGAAGGGCAGTAGATCTGGGCATGAGATCACGAATCCATCTGTGGCTTTTGGTGGCCGTCCTCTGTTTCCCTGTCCGCGCTGCAGCGCAGAAGGTGGAAGACTGCCTGGTGTGCCACGACAGCAAGGACCTGACGACTAGGCGCGAGGGCAAGGAGATTTCCCTGTATGTGGAGGGCAAGAAGTTCTTGTCGTCGGTCCATGGATCGCTTGCTTGCGTGGATTGCCACGGCGATCTCCAGAACAGAGAGCTGCCTCATGAGGAAAAGCTGGCCAAAGTTGAGTGCGGCAGTTGCCACGCCGACGAACAGAAACTGCATGCCGAATCGCTGCACGGGAAGGCGGTCGCGCGCGGTGATCCGCTGGCGCCGCGCTGCAAGGATTGCCACGGGAACCACGACATACTTCCGGTGAAGGATCCGGGCTCGGCCGTGGCTCCGGGGCGCATTCCTTATGTATGCGGAAAATGCCACCAGGAAGGCACCCCGGTCCAGCGTCAGCGTGAGATCCACGAGTCGAATATCGTCGCGAACTACTCGGAGAGCATGCACGGCGAGGCGCTCCTCAAGAAGGGGCTGGTGGTAGCGGCGACCTGCGTATCCTGCCACACCGCACACCGTGTGCTCCCGCACGACAATCCTGAATCGAGTGTGAACCCGGAGAATGTCCCGTCCACATGCGGGAAGTGCCACAACGGCATTGAGGAGCAATTTGAGGGGAGCGTGCACTCGCGCAATGTCACAAAGACGACGGATCCGCTCCCTGTTTGCAACGATTGCCATAGCGCGCACACGATCATGCGCACAGACAACGAGGGTTTTAAGCTCACCATCATGAGCCAGTGCGGGCGGTGTCATGAGACGATTGCAAAGACCTACTTCGACACCTATCACGGGAAGGTGTCACAGCTTGGCTACACCAAGACCGCCCAGTGTTACGACTGCCACGGGTCGCACGACATCCTGAAGGTCACGGATCCGCGCTCGCACCTGAGCCGCACCAACGTCGTCGCGACCTGCCAGAAATGTCATCCGGGCGCAACGCGCCGTTTCGCCGGCTACTTGACGCATGCGACCCACCATGATCCGGCCAAGTATCCGTGGCTGTTCTGGACCTTCTGGTGCATGACCGGTTTGCTCATCGGCACGTTCACGGCAGGCGGTGCTCATACTCTGCTTTGGCTGCCGCGCGCTTTGCAGATGCGCAGGCAAAACGGCCGCGCTCCGGCCGCGCCCCAGGCCGCTGAGTACCTGCGTTTCACGCGGCTGAACCGCATCCAGCACGCCGTGATGATCGTGAGCTTTATGAGCCTGGCGCTGACCGGCCTCACCCTAAAGTTTTCGTACACTGCTTGGGCCTCGACGTTGTCTCATCTGCTCGGTGGTTTCGAGTCGGCCGGCTACATTCATCGGGTTGCGGCTTCGCTTATGGTTGGCGTCTTCATCAGCCACCTAGTCGACCTGGTGCGGCGCAAGCGGCGCGAGTATGGCTCCTGGCGCAAGATGCTGTTCGGTCCCGACAGCATGCTTCCCGCGCGCAAGGACCTCACCGATTTCATCGCATCGATCAAATGGTTCCTGGGAATCGGCGCGCGCCCGCGATACGGCCGCTGGACGTACTGGGAGAAATTCGACTATTTCGCCGTTTTCTGGGGGATTGCCGTCATCGGTTTGACGGGGCTGACGTTATGGTTCCCGGAGTTCTTCACGCGCTTTCTGCCCGGCTGGTTTCTGAATGTTGCGACCATTATCCACAGCGACGAAGCTCTGCTTGCGACCGGCTTCATCTTCACGGTCCACTTTTTCAACACGCACCTGCGCCCCGAGAAATTTCCCATGGACATCGTCGTGTTCACTGGACGCATGCCCGTCGAGGAATTGCGCCGCGACAAACCGGCCGAGTATGAGGCCCTGGTGCAAAAAGGGGAACTCGAGAAGCACCTGGTCGAGCCCTATCCGGCAATTGTCGTCAAAACCATCCGCGTTTTTGCCTGGGGGGCACTCGCCTTGGGATTCAGCATGGTGATATGGATCGTCTACGCAATGATATTTGCATACCGGTAGTCAATTCTCTCGACAGATACGAGAGATGGGGGCGAGGCAACCGGCAAATAGTGGAAGAAAGAACTTATGAAAGCGGTTTGCAACAGTGCTTATTTGGCGGTCCTGCTCGTGGTTCTTCCGGGCCTGCTGCGGGCCCAGTCCAACGAGGACTGCCTCGCGTGTCATAGTCAGCCCGACCTGACGGTCCGGAAGAATGGGCGGGAGGTCCAGCTCCATGTCGGCCAGGATGTCTTGAAGCAGTCGGTTCATGCATCGCTGGATTGCGTCGCATGCCACCAGGGTTTCAATCCCCTAAGGATCCCGCACGCGAAGAACATCCAGCCGGTTCAGTGCCAGACCTGTCATGACGCCGGATCCTACGACAAGAGCGTGCATGGGCAGGCTCTCGGCGCAGCGGGGTGCAGCGAGTGCCACGGCACGCACAATATTCTCTCCCCCAGCAATCCGGAGTCACGGGTCAACCGCGGCCATCTTGTCAGCACATGCGGCAAATGCCATCAGGACGAAGATGAACGCTACTCGCGCTCTACGCACGGCGTGGCTCTGGCCAACGGATCAAAGGGCGCTCCCTCATGTGTGGACTGCCATGGGGCGCACGCCATCGTCCCCATCTCAGACCCGGAGTCCGTGCTCTACAAGACGAAGGAGCCCGCCGTCTGTCTGAAGTGCCATCTCGATAATCCGCAAGTGCGCCAGCAGGTAGGCATCTCCGCCGGCTTCATCGCGGATTACCAGCAAAGCGTTCACGGCGTGGCGCTTGCGCGCGGGGACTTGAAAGTGCCCAGCTGCAGCAACTGTCATGGCGCTCACGACGTGGCGATCGGCAGCAATCCGAGATCCTCGGTCAGCAAGTTCAAGGTTCCGGAGACCTGCGGCAAGTGCCACGACCAGATCGCCGAAACCTACTACGACAGCATCCATGGGAAAGCTCTAAGGGCTGGGAACGAGGAAGCGCCCAACTGCACGGATTGTCACGGCGAGCACCAGATTTTCGCGCCGAGCGATCCGCGTTCCCGCGTTGCCGGCAGAAATGTCTCTGTGCGTGTCTGCGCTGCGTGCCACAACTCCGTCACGCTCACCCAGAAGTATGGACTGGCTTCGGGGCGCTTCGCTTCATTTGAGGATAGCTATCACGGCTTGGCTTCCAGGGAAGGTTCCACGCAAGTGGCCAACTGCGCCAGCTGCCACGGCTACCACAATATCAAGCCTTCTTCGGACCCGACCTCGACCATCAACAAAGCCAATCTTCCTGCCACCTGCGGTAAGTGCCACAAAGACGCCAACGAAAACTTCACCAGAGGTGCGGTTCACTTGATCGTCGCGCCTTCCACGGAACCGATCCTCTATTGGATCAGGACGTTTTATGTTGTCCTCATTGTCGTAATCATCGGGGGGATGCTCACCCACAACCTGTTTGATTTCCTCGTCAAATCGAGGTTGCGCTTCGCGGCGCGCCAGGGTTGGATCGCGGCGACACACGTCAGCCCGACCCAGTACGTGCGCATGTCGGTGAGCGAGCGCATCCAGCACGGGTTGCTGGCAATCTCTTTCATTACTCTCGTGATCACCGGGTTCATGCTGAAATTTCCGGATGCATGGTGGGTAGCGCCGATTCGCCAGTGGAGCGAAAAGCTCTTCTCTGTGCGCGGCCTTGTGCATCGCATTGCCGGTGTTGCACTGATCGGTGTCAGTATCTATCACCTCTACTACCTGCTGTTCGTCTCCCGGGGCAAGCAGCTCAGACGCGACCTGATGCCGAAGCTGCTTGACGTGCGTGAGTTTTGGGGGACGTTGAAGTACTACCTTGGCCGCTCAAAATCCAAACCGAAGTTCGGCCGCTTTGCCTATTTTGAAAAGGTGGAATACTGGGCGCTCGTCTGGGGGGTGGTGGTCATGGGGGGCACAGGCATCATCCTCTGGTTCAACAACTACTTCATCCGCCTCTTCACGCTCTTGGGCTGGGATGTCGCACAGGCGATCCATTATTACGAAGCCTGGCTTGCCACGCTTGCTATCCTTGTCTGGCATTTCTATTTCGTGATCTTCAATCCCAATGTCTATCCGTTAAACACGGCTTGCATCACAGGCGCCCTGACGGAAGAAGAGATGGCGGAAGAGCATCCGCGGGAACTGGAAGAGATTTGCTCCACCCAGATGGAGCAGGCGATCGCCGAAGGGCAGCAGGAATCGGCCAACCAGGACTCTCCGTAAACCGGAAGTCGGAACTCAGAAGGTCGACTCCGGGGTCCTACTCGCGAACAAAGATCTTGCTGAACGTGAGAACCAGCTGTGAGTCTATGGCCCTGCCATTACGGCTGGCAGGCCTCCAGCTTGTTGACGAAATCCAGTCGGTGACTGCGCTGAGCAGGGATTCGTCGGCCGGATATTCCAGGATTCTCTGCACCTTCGCTCTGCCGCTGCGGTCAACGATCATGACTACCGAGATCATGTCATCATTAGCGCTGCTCGACGCGTTCTGGCCAAGGTTCACCAAGTTCAGGTCATTGGTCTTGGGATCACTCGGACTGATAGGCCGTTTCTGTGCTTCCACTGGTGGCAGCCCGAGATTGGTGAGTACGCCAACGGCCAGTTGTTGAGAGCGCGGAGCCTGCGACATAAATCCTCGGCTCGTGAGCTGATCCCCGAACTCCAGATCCATCGGATTCATTGCGGAAGAAATTGCGATGAAAAGAACGAGAGTAGCCATCGCTCCCGTCAGCTTGGTCAGATACCAGATCCCTTCAGTAGTCCGAATCCTGGACCACCGGTATTCCAAGGCAGACTGCAGACTGCTCCTCCAGGAGTGCTGCCGAGCCGTGTTGATCTTCCGTTCGACCAGGTTGCGGAGGTAATCCGGCGTCTCGACCGGCTGCAGACTACTGAGCACATTCCGCAGCTTTTTGAGCCGGGCGAACTCCCGGTTGCAGGTCAAACACGCCCTCAGGTGCTGAGCAACCCCGGTCGCGAGATCGTACTCGAGCACCTCGTCAAGGAACAACGATAATTGGCCAAGCACTTTCTCACATCTCATAACCCAACCCCCGGCTTACTCATCCCAGAGCTCCGTTGAGACGACGCTTAAGCTCTTCGCGTCCCCGAGCGATGCGCGACTTCACTGTGCCGAGCGACACCTGCAGCAGACCAGCTATTTCCTCGTAAGACAAACCTTCGATGTCTCTCATAACCACTGCGACTCGTTGCTGGACCGGAAGGTGCAGAAGCGAGCGCTCGATCTCCAGGCGCATCTCCTGCAACAAAAGGGCTTGTTCCGGGGTGCTGCTGCCCGATTCCAGTGATTCTGACAGCGTGCGGTCGTCATCCTTGCCCAAGTGTCCGTCTAGCGATACTGTCCCGCGACGTCGGAGACGGTTCCACCAACGACAACGGTTCGAGGCACGGTTGATGGCGATCCGGTAGATCCAGGTCTTGAGCGAGGACTCACCACGGAAGCGGTGCAGTTTGCGAAAGATCGAGAAAAACACTTCCTGGGATACATCGAGTGCTTCTTCCCGGTCGCCCAGAATTCGGAACGTCAGGTTGAAAACCATCGAATGATAGCGCAGAAAAATCTCCTCGAATGCTTCCGTTGCGGGCGCGCGGCATTGCTCCCGCTCCAGCGTGACGCTGTCCTGTTCATACTTATCGAGTGTTAACTGATCCGAGAGTCTCGTGTTCATGCAACCATCCGCCACAACTTGGTTTCAACCATAGCGCCAGATGTGCCCATTACGAGAGTTTCTATTAGAATAGACATTGCTCGGCGCCAAAAAGTTTCCAAAATCTTCAAGATTTTGTCCCGGCAGCAGCTCCGTCGGGCCTCAGGAGTCGGTCCAGCTCTGTGGGAGTCAGCTTCTGGACTTTCTCCAGATAGTTGGATAAAGCAAGCAATCTCAGCATCTTGCCTTCTGGGGGGGTAGAGGCCAGCAACGCCTCGAAGCGCTCCTTTACCAGAATTGGACTCATCCCTTCGGGAGTCTTTTGAACAAGCGCCTGCTCCACAACATAGGCGACAATTGCAGGAGAGTAGTGCCTGGCGACCCCATAGGCCGCAAGAAAAACCAGGGCCAGGAGGCCCAGCACCATAATGCGCTGCTTGAAGGTTATCTTCATTGCCCTGGTCTAGTATAACAGATTGAGGACGATGGCGTGCGCACCTTGTGCTATAATGCCTCTGTTTCTTGATATCTGCTCTCACGCCTATGTATTGTCCCAAGTGCCGGAGTACTGAGTTCAATAGCGCCGGAGTATGCCTCGTCTGCGGGTTTCGGACATTCAACAATGCTGTGCCGGAAGAGTCTTCACAGCCGGAAGCTGCCGGACCGCTGCAGATTGTGACGCCAGACCAGGGTGGGGCGTCGGTCGCGAATGCTTCTGAGCCCGAGGCGGAGCTTCCAGAATGGCGGCAGGAGCTTTCGCGACGTTTGCAGGAGATCAAGTTGAGACGTAAGGCGAGTGAAGCGAATCCGCCCGCCGCCGAAACTGAGGTCCGCGCTGTGACGGCGGGGCAACCGGAAATCGAGAAGGATGAACCTCCACCACTCAGGCTGGCCAAACCGAGGAAACTTCGTCGTGCCGTGCACATTGCCGATCGCGAACATCCGCCTGCGGTCGGCGCTGCCGTTGCGACCGGTCAACCGTCGGTTTCCTCAGCCGATAAAGCGAAACGGCAGGCCCCGCCTTTGGAGCCTGCGCCCGCCGTGCCTCCTGCGGCGGATGTTGTGGCCCATTCACCGGCTGCACAAGCTGAAGGCCCCCGCTGGCGTGAGATTCAGAACCTGATTGACAGCGTTACGGCCAAGCTCGCGAGGCATAAACAGCCGGCAGCACCCGAACCGGAGATCGAGACTGCACTATCACCTGCCGGTGAGCCCGTGGAAGACAAACTGATCCTCGTATCGCGCACCCTCGCGGGCCTGGTGGACATCATCATCGTTGCTGTCTGCGCGAGTTCGTTCATCGTTGCAGTCGATGTCCTCGATGGCATCGAGGTGTTTGATGCCGTCAGCATGATCTACTTTGTCTTGTTGCTGCTCACGACGTATTTTGTGTACTCGTTTGTCTTTCTCGGTACCGCAAACCAGACCATTGGCATGATGCTCACGGATCTGAGAATGGTGGGGGCATCCTTCGAGCGGCCGCGTGCGGTTCAGATCCTCATCCGCTGCATCGCCTTCCTGCTTGGCAGCGCAGGACTAGGGATCGGACTTTTGTGGAGCTGTTTCGACCGCCAGTCCAGATGCCTGCACGACCGGCTCTCTCAAACGCGAGTGGTCAGAGTCCCGTTGTATTGAGCCGCAACCGTCCGAAAACAGCAACATTCTGCCGCTCAGGGAGCGCGGAACTTATCGGCGTACGATTCGGGCAACCCCACGATTAGGTGCACCTTCGTGCCTTGACGCCGAATCGAGCGGTACTCGCCGCCTGAAATGAGCGCGAATCCGTTCTCGGACTCTCCAACTTTGCGCGCTTGCGGATAGCGCTGCTGCAACCAAGTCGACAATGCCTGGTAAGACCGGTCGGCGCTTTCTTGGCTATCCCAGACACTGTCGGCGAACACCACGCTGCGGTTGCTGCCGGTCTCCTCGACCAGAATCACCTGATCACCGCCCCAGCCGGATGCGGCCTTTTTCGCGATCTCGTCCGACAGGTTATGCTTCAGAAGCAGGTACAGCGAGAACTCACCCAGCACGTTCGTGTAAGTGACCTTCCAGTCCTTCCCCAGTTGTGGCGTGGGATCCTTGATCTCCACAGGTTTGGGGGCGTCGTGCTGGCTCAGGTACTTTTCCGGATGGATGATCTGCTCGGTAGAGGACGGCAGATCCGAATAGATCTTGTCTACCGCGGACCAAGGTTCGTTGTGGGCGCGGACCTTTTGCAGAAAGGCGGCTCCATAACCATAGGGGAACACCAGGGTCTCCTTGATGTAATCCGGAGCAGTCCGGAGCAACTCAAACTGATTGGTCATCAACGAAAGCTGAGCTTTCATGACGAAGACCAAATCCGGCAATTGCAGGAAAGTCCTGCCTGTCGGCTCAAGGAGATAATCAAGCATTACAGCCGTGGCGTCCCCTTCGGCGATCGCCTGATGCGCGAGAGCCATGTCGTCGTTATGCGCCTTGCGATCACGCTTGACCATGCCGTCAAGATCAAAATATTGATCCTGCAACGCATGAGTCAACTCGTGAACCATGGCTGGCTTTTGGTCGTCGGCGGGAAGCCATCCGGCAATGAAAAAGGCCTTTTTCTCTGGATCGTAATAGCCGCTTACCTGTTCTGCAAGGAGCTTAAGAGTAAAGGCGATGTAGTCGAGATCGGGCGGGATCAGGCCGAGATCTTGCAGCAGAACGCCCTCGCTCTTGAGATCGTTCTCTTCATAATGGTCGCTGACCTCTTGCTTGACGAACTGCAAGATGTCCTCACGGCTTTTCACCCCTTTCTGGATCGGCGCTTTCGGTTCCAGGCCCCGAAGACGCGCCACCACCGGGACCAGCTCATTCGCAACCGCCAGGAGTTTCTCGGGTTGCGTGGCCTCTTGGAATGGAGCATGGGCACTTGCGGCAAGAACAAGTACCGGGAGGAGTACCAGAAACCAGACAAGCCGCCAGCGGAAACCTCGCATAGATATCACCGTGCTGAGATGTTGCCGTCTCTATTCAGACCAATGGATGATATTCGCTGTGCGGCGGGCAGTCAACGCCGGTCAGGAAACAGGCGCAATCGGAAGTGCGAGTCAACTCCAGGCAAGTCGTCAGCTTCTGCCCAACGATCTTAAGCGAAAAACGAACCACGAAGAACTCCAAGACCTCTAAGAAACAAAGGCAGCGGGATGCGCTGCTACGACCCACACATGGGCCAGCGCTGCGCGCGCGAGCCACTTTGCCCGGGCGCTGTGGAAAAACGCTCCCATCCCCAAACATTGATTGCACTCTTGAACATCCTGCGTTTTCCCACAGCGCCCGGGTAAAGTCGCTGGCCGGAGGCCGCCCATGTGTGGGTCCAGAAGCGTATTCCGCCGAGCCCCGAATGAATAGATATAGCCTCAAGGAGAGATTCTTGGAGGTCTTCGGGGTCTTTGTGGTTCGCATTATCGCGGTCCCCCTGTCGGGTCCGCAAAACCGTTACTATCCGGCGCAACCTCGTGTCGCTCTGGATGGAGCCTGACTCTCACTCTTGACTGCACCCTGGGAGATAGACACGGCCACGGCAAAGTCGAGAGGTAGGCAGCGAAATTGGTGACAGGCACCTTTTTTCAGCGGCCCCTTGATCCATTCATCGAGATATTCCAGGTGAAAGAAGGCGCCCGTCACCAATTTCGCATGAGCTCTAACCTGTTGCAGGGTCGGGTCTTATGCTCGGCAGCCGGTCCGTTCCGCCGCTCTTTTTACATTGATTTTCAAGAGTCCGAAGTGTAAATTTCTGGCTCTGTGTTCTCACAAACAGAGGTCGCGCTCTCCATGAATGACATCGTTCCTGTACTCGTCATGGCGTTGCTGGCGGGTGGCATTGCCGGTTTCTTTGTCGTCGCTTCGATCCTGCTGGGACCGAAGAAGCGCTCCCGAGTCAAGGACGAGCCTTTCGAATGCGGAATGCCGTCGGATGGCATGAGCCACCAGTCGGTGCCCGTCCGTTTCTATATCATGGCATTGCTTTTCATCGTTTTTGATGTCGAGCTTGCTTTCCTATTCCCTTGGGCCGTGGTGTTCCGCAGTCTGGGAGTTTTTGGGTTCATGGAGATGTTCGTATTTTTCCTGGTTGTCGGTGTTGGTTTTGTCTATGCATGGAAAACGGGTGCGCTGGAATGGGATTAGAGGAACCCGCTGAGAATTCGCGCGGCCTTCGCGAGTCGTTGGCGCTGCTCGCCGAGAGCTTCCCGGACGAGGTCTGGGAGACTTCCCTGTCGCATGGAGATGCTGTGGCGGTTGCTTCTCCCGGTGTGCTGCGAAAAATCATGGAGTTCTTGAAGAACGACTCGCGGTTGCTCTTCAACGTTCTCCTCGATGTCACGGCTGTCGATTATCTTGGGCGAGAGCCCAGATTTGAGGTCGTCTATCACCTTCTTTCCCTGCCTCGAAACCAGCGTCTGCGCATCAAAGTGAAAGTGCCGGGCGAGAAACCGGTGCTTGATTCCATGGCGGAGCTTTGGGAGAGCGCCAATTGGCTGGAGAGGGAAGTGTGGGACATGTTCGGAATCGAGTTTGCGGGACATCCGGACCTGAAGCGCATCCTCCTATATCCGGAATTCCAGGGGCATCCCCTGCGCAAGGATTATCCGATCCGAAGGCGTCAGCCGCTGATCGGCCCGAAGAACTGAGGTAGTGGTGCCTGAGAAGGAGCTGATTACATTTACGCTGGACGGGCAGGCCGTACAGGCTGCCAAGGGGACCACCGTTCTGGAAGCAGCCAGGTCCGTCGGCATCGAGATTCCACACTACTGCTACCATCCGGGCCTGTCGATAGTCGGCAATTGCCGGATGTGCCTGGTGGAGATCGAAAAGATCCCCAAGCTCCAGCCTTCTTGTGCAACGCCTGTAGCCGAAGGGATGGTCGTCCGGACCGGCACGCCCGAGGTCAGGCGCAATCGCCAGTCAGTTCTCGAGTTCCTGCTTCTCAATCACCCGTTAGACTGCCCGGTTTGCGATCAATCAGGCGAGTGCGAGCTACAGAACTACTACATGGATTACGGCTGCTACGACCCGCGTTTCAACGAGAACAAAAAGAAGCGCAAGAAAGCCTGGCCGATTGGGCCCAACGTGATTCTTGACCAGGAGCGCTGCATCCTTTGCACCCGTTGCGTGCGCTTCACGCAGGAGATTTCAAAAACCGCGGAGCTGGCCGTGCACCAACGCGGGTACCTGAGCGAGATTGCCATATTTCCCGGCGTGGAATTGAACAATCCCTATGCAGGCAATGTTGTGGATCTATGTCCGGTCGGCGCGCTGACGGATCGCGACTTCCGCTTCCAGTGCCGCGTCTGGTTCCTCGGGAGCACTTCCTCGATCTGCCCGGGATGCAGCCGCGGCTGCAACATCGAGATCCATTACAACGAGCGCTTCAACCCTCGATACCATGACAGGCGCGTCCATCGTTTGAAGCCCCGGTACAACCGGGAAGTCAATCAATACTGGATGTGCGACGAAGGCCGCTACGCTTACCACGCGATTGATGCTCCGGAGCGGCTTCGAGTGCCCACGTTGAAGCAGGCGGGTAGGCATCAGCCGGTAGAGTGGGACGAGGCGATTGCAAGCACCGCCGATGCCTTGAAGCGCACACTGGAGAAATATGGGCCCCAGGCCGTGGCGGTGCTCGCCTCGCCGCAGATGACGAACGAAGAGCTGTTTCAGCTGCACAGTCTTTTCCGTACGCATCTGAACGTCGAGACCCTCGAGTATCGCGTTGCTTTGCGTGAGTCCGTCTACTCCGACGATTTTTTGATTACCGCGGACAAGAACCCGAATGCGCGCGGTGCGGATGTGCTGGGGTTTTCCGGACTCGGGAGCCGCGAATTGCTCCGGGCTTGCGCCGAGGGCCGTGTCCGCTTTCTGTACATTTGCCATCACGACCTGATCCGGGCTTACGATCGGGAGCTGGTGAACGAAGCCCTGGAGCGGCTGGATTTTGTTGCTTTTCACGGTGCCTTCGATCACGCGACGGCCGAGCTTGCCCATGTCCGGCTTCCCGGCGCGGTCTACGCTGAGAAGGCCGGGACTTTCACCAACCTGCAGGGTCGGGTCCAGCGTTTCAACGCTGCAATCCCACCGTTGGGCCAAGCTTTGCCGGACCTGGAGATCATCGCGCGGCTGGCAGCAGTGCTTGGCGTGCTGTTGCCCGCGGGATCCGCGGCGCAGGTGTTCCAGGAGATCGGGATGCAAGTGCAGGCTTTCGCCGGAATGAATTACCAGACCCTGGGTGAGACAGGTCAAATGATCGTATTGAGTTAGGCTGGCGTATGTGGCTCGACGTATTGATCATCCTGATCAAAGCTACCTTTATCCTCACATGTGTGTTGACGCTCACATCCCTGCTCACATGGATGGAGAGGAAACAGTCGGCTGTGATGCAGGATCGCCTGGGCGCCAACCGGGCGCCCATCCTGGGAATCCGCGCGTTTGGCCTGCCCCATATCCTCGCGGATGCGTTGAAGATGTTTTTCAAAGAGGACTATGTTCCCCCTGGAGGCGACAAGTTTCTGCACACGGCCGCTCCAATGGTAGCCCTGTTTTTCGCCCTGATGAGCTTTGCCACCATCCCCTTCGGCAATTCCATCCGCGTCGCCGGGCGGAGCATCGAGCTGCAAGTCTTTCCCTTTAATGTGGGGCTGCTGTTTGTTTTCGCGATGATGTCCATGGGGATCTACGGCACTTTCCTGGCGGGATTCTCATCCAACAACAAGTTTGCTTTTCTGGGCGGGCTGCGCGCATCGAGCCAGATGATCAGCTATGAAATCACCATGGGCGCCACACTTGTGGGATTGCTGATGATCTTCGGCACGCTGGACCTTGCCGATCTGAACCGGGCGCAGGGAGCGCTATTGTGGGGGTGGCTGCCGAAATGGGGCATCTTCCTTCAGCCTCTCGGCTTTCTGCTCTTTCTGGTCGCCGGCTTTGCGGAAACCAAACGGGTGCCTTTCGATCTGCCGGAAGGGGAATCCGAGATCATCGGCTACTTTCTCGAATACAGCAGCATGAAGTTCGGCGCCTTTTTCATGACCGATTTCGTGGAGACCATCCTGGTTGCAGCGCTCCTGACAACGCTGTTTTTCGGCGGCTGGCAGGTCCCGTACTTGCAAGCGGACGGATTCCATTTCCCTTGGGGATCTGTTGTGATCCTCTCCACCTTGACTGTGACGCTTCTGCAGATTGCTGCGTTCGCGCTCAAGGTGGTTGTCTTTTGCTGGTTCCTCCTCCTCATTCGCTGGACCTTGCCGCGTTTCCGCTATGACCAGCTGATGCATTTGGGGTGGAAGATCCTGTTGCCTCTGTCCGTGCTGAATATCTTCGTTACAGGATTTGTGCTGGTTTTCCTGCACCGCGGGCCTTAGCTGTATGATGGCGCGGGGCTTAATCGTGTCAGGTCTTCCAAATCCAATTTCCTGCAACGATTTTGGATTCGGAAGACCTGACACCGTCTTTCACCGCTCTCAGCTGGTTTGCATCAGGCCAGCAACAGCCTGTCTGAGTCGATCCGTGTCTGCCTGATAGGGCGAGGTGTCTTCCCGTGCGCCCGCCTCCAGCGGCTCCCCAAATAACACCTTCACTTTGTGCAGACGAATCTTGCGACTATCACGCGCCCACACCTGGTACGTGCCGCGGATGGCTACAGGAACCATCGGGACGCCAATCTCCCGCGCCAGGATGGCAGCGCCTTTCTTGAATTCGCCGAGCCGGCCGTCGAAGGAGCGCGCTCCTTCGGGGAAGATGCAGAGGATGCGGCCGCTCCTCAACCCATGGGCGCCGACTTTCATTGCGCGCAGCAGGTGGGTGTCGGGGTCGACGGGAAAGATGTTCGCCACGCGCGCCAACAGCTTCATAAAAGGACTGATGAAAAACTCGCTGGCGCCGACGAAGAATACGCGCTCGAGGACGTCGTAAGGCAGAGGAGCCAGCACCACCAGCGGGTCAATATAGCTCAAGTGGTTGGGACAGAGCAAAAAGGGTCCCTTTCGGGGCAGGTTTTCCAGTCCGGCTGCCCTCAGGCGAAGGAGTACCTTGAAGAGCAGATAGAGCATTTTTACTGCCGCGTATCTGAAGGAAGTCACGAGCGGCCCTGAAAAGCGCGCCTTCAAAACTTCCTCCCGCTCCAGTGATTCCGCAGATAAGATCTTTCTCCAACTCTGCCTGGGTGCACCTCCGCCGGTTGCGACCGCTCCAGCCTGCTGTTGCAGCCCGCGGATCAGGTCGCGCACCGTGAAGGTTTCGGCACCGAAGCTCTCGGGAAGCTCCAGGCCGAGCAGTTGCTCGAGACTGGTCAACAGCTCAACCCGTTCCATCGAGTCGAAGCCGAGGTCAAGCTCGAGATTCATGTCAAGCTCGATGGGAACATCCCGGTGGTAGGTTTCCCGCAGACAGGACAGAACCTCCTGGCCCACTGCGGATTCCTTCAGCTCGCGATCTTCCAAAGAAATCTCCCCGGCAACTCCCGCGGACTCGGCGTCGTGAAGTTCACCGCTCTCGATCAACCTCTTGAGTTCGAGCCTCTTGATCTTGCGTGTCGTCGTTCGGAGCAGCGGCTCCTTCTGAATCTGGTAGCTCATAAGCCGCTTGTAGTGGGGCAGCTGGTTGGACAGGCGCGCGATTTCGTCACGCAGAATTTCCCTGGTGTTGGCGATCTTCTTGGCCTTGAGGGCGTCGAAATCCGGAACAACGACGGCGTGGAGACGCTCTGCTCCCTCGCGCCCTGGATCGGCGATGCCCAGGACCGCTATCTCCTTTATGTAAGCGCACTGCTCATAGTGCACTTCCAGCTCGTCCGGATAAATGTTCTTACCGCTTGGGAGGACAACGATCTCTTTCTTTCTTCCTGTGATGAAAAGGTTGCCACGCTCATCCAACCTTCCAAGGTCGCCCGAGAGAAACCATCCATTGCGCGTCGCCGTCGCAGTCTCCCCGGGATTTTTGTAGTAGCCTTTCATTACCACCGGGCCGCGGATCGCCACTTCGCCGACGCTATCCTCCCCCGGATCCAAGATCGATATTTCCACCCCCGGCAAGGCGGGGCCTACAGAACCGACGACGTTGTCTTCGACGCGCGTCACTGCACAAGCACCAGTGGTCTCGGTGAGGCCGTAACCTTGCAGGATAGTGAAGCCGAGATCAAAAAACTCCTGAGCCACCTTTGGATCAAAGGCCGAGCCCCCGCTGACAAACAGCCGCAGGCGGCTGCCGAAGGTTCCATGGATCCTGGCGAAGAACCGCTTCCCCAGGTTGATGTGAAAGCGCGTGATGCAAAACCGGTTGATTCTGAGCAGGCAGCGGAACAGCCCGCGGGCAACGCGTCCTTTGCGAGCGAGTTCCTCTTGGATTCGTCCATGAAAAAGGTAAAAGAACTGCGGCACCGTTGCCACGATTGTGATCCCCGCCTCTTGCAGGGCCGCAAGGATTTCCGAACGCTTCAAGGTGTCTGCAAAGACAACCTGCGCGCCCAGATATATGGGAATCAGGAAGCTTATGACTGAAGCAAACACGTGCTGTAGAGGAAGAAGACAAAGAAAAATGTCGCTCTCCCTGGCCCAAGGGATCGCCTTAAGCGCCGCGCGGATCTCGCTGACTATGTTCTCCTGCGTGAGCATTACACCTTTGGGTTTGCCCGTCGTCCCCGACGTGTAGATGATCACGACCACATCGGAGAGCTTGCTCTCAGGCAGAAGCGGCGCCGGCGTCCGTCCCTGCCCCCATTCGATCAGGCTGGCAAGAGTCCAGTGAACGCTCTCATCCGCACCCGCCGAGTCAAGACAGATGATCCGATCCCGGAGAGGTAACTCCTGCACAGCTTCCTTAAGCTTGGGCAGGAGAAGCCCGCTGACAAAGATCATCTTTGCTTCAGAATCGTCCAGCAGGCGGCGCCACTCCGAAGGGGAGATCTGCGGATCCAATGGCACTGCAGTTCCGCCCGCCCGATAGATTCCCAGGTAGGATACGACCCATTCCGGCCGGTTCTCGGACAAGATGGCGACCCGCTCTTGTTGCTGCAAGCCCTGCGCCGCCAATGCCAAACCCACACCTTGCACTTGCCTGTGCAGCTCGGCGTATGTTACCTGGTGGTAGCCGGTCGGAGTTTTCAGTCGAACTGCAATCCGATCCGGAGAACGGTGCACGACCTCTTCGAAACGCTCGTTGTAGGTCATCAACTCGCTTGTGGCTCCTGTCCCCTCAGCATACGATATCCCGCTCCAGCCAGACAAGCGGTCAAACAAGACCCGGTGCAATCAAGAGTGGGAGTCAGGCTCCATCCAGAGCGACACGAGGTTGAGCCGGATAGTGGCGATTCTTGCGGACCTGACTAGCCGGCAGCAATAATGCAGCGGGTAGGGCGGAGGTCATGCCACCGCCCCCCCATCGTCGCCTGCCAGCCTCCACGAGACTGACATTTGGTGAGCATGTGGAGTTACCACACTCGGCGACCCCGTGCGGTGTCCTCATCGCAAGG
>Ga0315279_10000178_pt1 | contig 137720 bp, 125 predicted proteins | sample YL17G06_20_MG_FD_203694 | JGI IMG/M metagenome (GOLD analysis project Ga0315279, IMG submission 203694) | Sediment microbial communities from Yellowstone Lake, YNP, Wyoming, USA - YL17G06_20 | ecosystem: Environmental > Aquatic > Freshwater > Lake > Sediment | place: USA: Wyoming | collected... | reverse complement strand
ACTTTCGGTTCTTTGATCCTATAAACCAAGCCAGGGAACTGCTCAGGCTCATATTCCACATTTTCTAAACCAAGAGATACAGCTACTTCGCTAAGATTAAGTTCTCCTCCCAGATCAGATGTGGCCACAATATTCTGGATCACAATCTCAGGATTTTTATATACTTTTACACCTATTTTTTCTAGTTTTTCTGCTATTATTTTGATAGTAGTTTTTACATCCTCTATATTTTTTGCACCTGTACAATTAGCCGCTCCGCTTCGAAAGAGGAGCGTGGCTGTCTTCGGATTACCCAGGCGATATACAAGCCCTGGGAATTGTTCTGGTTCATATTCTGCTTCTTCTAGCGATTGCGCTATTACGTCTAGATCTAATTTATCTGCGAATGTCGTAGATGCTACAATATTTTGTACTTTTATTTCTATCACTATCATATAATATCACTTTCCATTAAATAGTGCAGTGTCACAGTCTTTAGGTGGCAAAACCAAGAACAAGTATATCTATTAAAATAGTTCGCTCAGGTTATACTGGTAAATAACTTGCTTTTCAACATCTTTTTATACACTTTTTTACACTCGTTAGTGATGACAACGAAAAAAGACTATATGAATAGGCATTTATCTCCTGCAAAAAAAGCATGGATCATCCGAAAGATCAAAAGTGGGAAATCAAAGTATCAGACAACAAAGGAACTTGGTGTATCTCATAAAACAGTCTATCGACTCGCAAAGGATTTACCTGGCAAACCCTATGGATGGCCAGGTATCTGAGGAAAAACACTTGAAATGCTCCAGGAGCTTGTAATAAAAGGTTATAGGATTTGTTCTCATGATCCGAAGAGTCGATTTTTTCAATTGAAGAAATATTTTCCAACCCTTTATAGAACAAAGATGAACAGAAAAACAGTTTTTTACTTGGAGGGACACGAGGATGATGCCGCTAGGGCGTTTCTGGGAGATATAGGGAAGAAAATTATTAGTTATCAGGAAGTAACAGGAATAACAAATGTATTCCATGCAGATTTATCGAAGCAAGAGAAACAAGCGTTCCTTTTCAAAAAACGAGGTGGCAAGGGGTCTAAAAATAGGGGGGGGGTTCAAAAAGGGAGGTCCCTCCGAGAAAATGATGTTTCTTTGGCATTTTTTTACATTAGAGGTACTGTGCGACAGTAGCTCTGAAAGTAAGGAGGGGAAATGGTGAAATCAGACCGAAATAGACATTGAAGGATATACCAAAAGATGTTAGACGAGCAAAAAGATGTGGATAAGGGTCTGAAAACGAGGTTCAATATGAAAAAATACGAGAACAAAAATTATTCAACATTAATCAATCGCAATAAAAACCATAGAAATAATAATAATCTCCTCCCCTTTTAGTCTTTGGGATAATATAAGAATATTTAAGGAGCCGGATTGTTAAAAAAATATATATATAGCTATTATATTCTATAATAAAGAAAGGGAGGAATAACTACGAAAAGAAAAAATAAGCATATGAAAGGTTTTGTTATTGGTATAACTGTATTGTTTATTTCTACACTTTTTACAACGACCGCAAGGCTCATTGAAAAGGAAAACTGTTTGCCGGATGACGGACAGATTATAGTAAATAATGGCGAGGTAAAAAGGATCGTATTCACTTCTAAAGACGGATTTTACAATTGCTATTCTCCAATGGAATATGGCTGTTATCACGAAATCATGGAGGGGAAACATCATTCCCAGAAAACCTTTAATGAATATGATATAAATTTCACAAATCCATTGAGCAGCGATGTGCTGAGAGCAGGTGACATAATCTATATCACCGGGACGATCACGGGCGATAATTTCATGTATTATGTCATAGAATATGGTCAAGGAGAGGAGCCGACAACATGGTATACAACAGGCATTACGTTGATAAATGGTGGTACTTCCCCTATCATTAATAGTACGGTGGCGATCTGGAATACCAGCCACATCACTGAGCCTGATTTTTTTACATTGAGAATAACGACGCATTTTTCAGGTAGTATGACAGCCACAACAGGAGAAAAACAATCTGTTTTTCCAAAGAATATATTTCTCAACCTACCTGTAAATAATCATGGAGAAGAAAGGAATCCCATTCTTGATGAGGTAGTAACATCATATATCAAAGACTTTTATCTTGATCCAACCTTGAAGGAAGGATGGCCAAAGAGGCTGTATGAGTATCGTGAGGGGAATGTTGTCTATTGGGGTGGTTTCGCAGAACCTGTTGTCAGCGATGTTGACAACGATGGAATAATGGAGATTTTTGTCTTTTTAAGTTATGATCCGTTTATGATCTATGCATTCCATCCCGATGGAAGCTTTGTTGACGGATGGCCAGTGGAGCTTGAAAATGAACACATGCTGGGGCGTACTGCTTCACCATCAGTTGGAGATATTGATCATGATGGATATAAAGAGATAATCATTAACGCAGAAAAAGGGTTGTATATATATAACCATAACGGCTCCTTTCGAAAATTTATTGCGTTATCTTATTCAAACCATCCTTCGGTAGATACAATGTTAGCGGATTTGGATGGTGACGGAAATCTCGAGATTATTAAAATATATAATGAATATAACAATGTTGTTGGAGAATATCTCGCTGTGTTTAATTCGAATGGTACCATGCTGCCAGGATGGCCACAATGTGTGTATAACTATTCGGTTCCTGGTGGTTATTATCACGCTTGTGGTACTTGTGGATCTGTACCAGCGGTAGGCAATTTCGATGATGACCCTGAGTTGGAGATTGTTGTCGGTTGTTGCAGGAACATCATTGCTGACGAACCGTTTGCTGAAGGACGGATATATGTATTCAATCTTGATGGATCTGTTCTAAATGGTTATCCTGTTGATGTCGATGGGAGAATCTTTTCCTCCCCTGCTGTTGGCGATATTAACATCGATGGATATGATGAGATAATTATTGGTACATATTACCACGAATACCCTGATTTTGGTTTGTATGTGTTGGATCGATTTGGAGATAATGTTTCTGGTTGGCCCCGATTGGTCGGTAATGATTATGGTATATTAACCTCACCAGCCTTAGCTGATTTCAATAACGACGGGTACTTAGAGGTCGTGGTCAGCACGATACCGTTTAAAACCTACGTTTTTAATTACCAAGGGAACATCCTTCCTGGGTGGCCGCAGGAGACAAGTTGGAATGACTACCGTTCTCCCATTGTGGGTGATGTGAACGGCGATGGACGCCTGGAGGTTCTGACCACCGCTGGTACAGGCACTGACCCTGATAATCTTGGAGACGGCGGAGTGTACGCATGGAATCTTGATGGAACATTACTAGAAGGTTTTCCAAAAGTGACAGAAGAGGCACAGGCTGCTGCGACGATTGCTGACATTGATAATGATGGAATGGTAGAACTTTTAGCGAGCTCAACCTGGGAATGGGATTATGGAGCCAGTTTATGGAAAAATAGGGATAGCATATACATCTGGGAGTTAGACACTGTTTTTAATCAAAGTACCATGGAGTGGCCAATGTTCCATCATGATCCGCAGCATACCGGTTGGTACGAATTCAGATCGAGAGAATTGAAAGCCTATGCGAAAGGCCCCTATTTCGGGTTAATCAATAAACCCGTTTTGTTTTCTGGTGCTGCGAGAGGTGGGGATTCACCCTATAGTTGGCACTGGGATTTTGGCGATGATGGAATCTCAATGGAGCAGAACCCGACGCATGACTATGCAAACCCTGGGAACTATACGATTTCACTTACTGTTAATGACAGCTCGGGTAATACTTCTACTGATAGTACCTGGGCAAATATTAAGGAATCGAATACTCCACCGGATAAACCAAGTATATCCGGTCCAAGAATGGGAAAGAAAGGGACAATTTACAATTATACATTTACCGCTGTTGATCCTGATGGTGATTCGGTGTACTATTATGTCGATTGGGGTGATGATTCGGTCAGTACATGGATTGGACCATATGGATCTGGTACAGAGATAACGATCAGTCATGTATGGAATGAGAAAGGATTCTATATGATTCGTGCGAAAGCTAAGGATAATTTTGGCGGCGAGAGTGAATGGAGCCGGTTCATAATAAGGATGCCAGTTGAGTATAAAGGTGCTCCCTACATGTGGCTTAATCAATTGCTTGAACGGTTCCCCCATGCGTTTCCACTCTTACGCCATCTACTTGACCGATGAATCACAGTTTGTTGAATAGAACAATATACTAACTATAATGATCCTGATGAAACCTAGAATAATGGCAACTGGATTCTACAAAGATGGCTGTTGGACCGAATCTATTCCTGTTGGGTATTTCCATCTTTTAAAATTTTGATGATTTCTTCAAGAATCCATTTTTATTTTGCACACAACGCATTTATTGTGCAATGTAAAGATTAGAATGAATCACTGTGAAATGCTATCTATTTTCGTTTTCTTTTTATAGATCTTTTTACACTCTTTAACGATAATATCGAACTCTCAACATCTTTCTTTAGCAAAAAAAGCATGGATTACTCGTACGATTAAAAGCGGGAAAAACAAGTATCAAACCACTAACTCATTTTTCCCCAGGGCTTGGACACTGACGACCTTCGTTGATGCAGGGGAATCCGACTGTAATGCTTGCAGGATCGACAGTACGTGATAATCCTCCCACGGTGGATCCGGATGCGACACGTCACTGGCGGAAGCAAATACTGATAGCAGTGGGTGCAAAATCGCCGTTTAAACTCGACAGGGACCGGGACCAGGTATTTCATGGAAATCTTCCGTGCCAGCTGGACGTAGCGATTTGCTAGCGAGAGTCTCCCGGCTCGCGCATATGCCTCAGCAAGCGCAAACAAATAGGAAATCCGCTGTGAAGCGATGTTTTTCTGAATCTTTTTTTCCTGCAGGCGTCTCCGTGGCATACAACGAACAAACAACCTCTACTTGTTATAAAGCATTTATGCAAAAAGAAAAAAAATTAAAAATAAAGAAAAAAGAATAATAAAAAGGAGGAACGGTTACCTTTTCTTTAGGTAGGGAAGGCTTGTTCTTTTATTAACACCAACAGTGTACCCGTTTGGTAAATCGCAGGGAGTTCCGCTTTTTGGTGTCCGTTTGCTAAAGAAATAAATCGTTTGGTTTCTTCCGCCTTTCAGCTTTACATTACGCGTATACAAGGTCCAACCCTCGTGTTTATATGTCATAAAACACCTCGGCCCATGAATGCTCCTCCTGGAATTTAAATCTTTCTTTATTTTTCCCCCTGGTGAATCGGTAGCATGACCAATAGTCACATTATGGAAAAAAAACGAGTAAGGCGTGCGACGCTTGCGAGAAAAAAAAGCCGGTAGTTGTCGCCCACGTTTAGGAATCGCGTTGGTGTTTTAAACGTTTTCGATATTATAAAGGAGAGAACAACATTTTTGAATGAAAAGACCATGAATGGTTGTGAAAAAATGTCGCAGGGGAAACTTGTTTTCGTGGGTCTCGGGTTGTACGACGAACAGGATATCTCATTAAAAGGCATGCAGGAACTCAAGGACTGTGATCTGATTTTCGCGGAGTTCTACACCTCGAAACCCGGCCGGTTCGAACAAAAATCATTTGAGAACATAATCGGGAAACACGTCCAGGTGCTTTCACGACAGGACACCGAACACGGCGAAACAATCCTTGCCCAAGCGGAGACCAAACATGTCGTGTTTCTCACCTGCGGGGATCCGATGATCGCAACGACCCATATCGACCTTCGGTTACGAGCCATAAAAAAAGGGATCCAAACACAAATCATTCATGGGAGCAGCATCGCGACCGCGGTACCGGGCATCCTTGGACTACAGAATTACAAATTCGGCAGGACGACCACGCTCGCTTACCCTGAAAAGGAGTACTTCCCGACAAGCCCGTACACGGTGATCGCAGAGAATAAAAAAATGGGGCTGCACACCCTGGTGCTTCTTGATATTCAGGCGGAGAACGACCGGTACATGACCGCAAACGAAGGACTCGAGATACTCCTGCGAATGGAAAAAACACGCAAACAACATCTTTTTTCAAATGAAAGCATCGCCTGTGTGGTCGCACGGGCAGGGGCCCCTGACGCGGTGGTTGCCGCAAATACAATACACGTCCTGCAGTCAATGGATTTCGGGCCGCCATTACACACCCTGGTCATCCCAGGGAATCTTCATTTCATGGAGCGTGAAGCCTTGGAACTAATCGCAGGGTTACCAGCTGAGGCTGCGAAAAAAATACAAAAACTATAATAACCCTGCATAATATTCCGCACGTAGACAACAAAAGGGGTATGGATGCCGGAACAAAAAAACAACTTCGTTGGTCTTATTTATGGTGATGTTGGCTCAACAAAATTCAATTTCACGGTGGACGGCCATAACCTGCGCAAGTTTGATTACGTCGCAGCACCACACGAGGAAGGGTACGTCCTTGCGCAAGTCATGGACATCAAGGGATACTCCGATCTAAAGTTTGAGGACGCGATAACCATAAAAAGCAACGGGTCTGTCCCTCCAATCAAAAGCGATATTTCCGCGTACGCCGAGGTCATTGGCTTTCGGGATAAGGAAGGACATCTGCAGGCGCCACGCAGCCCGTTTGAGGCTGGCGCACGCATCATGCTCGCCCATGAGGATCTCATAAGACATGTGCTCGGGCTCCATGCCGACAAAGAAAACGGGGCATATATAGGCCTCCTAAAAGGGCATGACCTCCCCGTCTACCTGAACATCGATTCATTAGTGCAAAAACATATTTGCATCCTTGCGAAAACCGGGGGCGGAAAAAGCTACGCCTGCGGTGTACTCATCGAGGAATTACTCAAAAAGAAAATCCCGCTCGTCATCATCGACACGCATGGGGAATATGTCTCCCTTGGGAAACCAAACAAGGATAAGAAAGACTTGAAGAACATGGAGAAATTCGGTGTGAAACCGAATGATTATTCCAATCAAATCGTGACCTATTCACCGCTTGCCGCAAGCGGTGAAGGCACAGTTCATCTGACATTAAACGGCATGAATCTTGAAGGCCGTGAAATCCTGAATTTACTCCAAGCGAAACTCTCAGGTCCTCAGATAGCGGTGTTATATCAGACAATCAAAGAGCTCAAAGAATTCAAAAAAATCTACAGCATCAGGGACATCATCGAGGCGGTGGAACGCAGCAAGAGTAACGCGCGATGGAACGTCATCGCCTCCCTGGAATCGTTAGATTCGATTGGCGTGTTCGCTGAGAAGGGAACCGCGACGAACGAATTGGTCCAGAAAGGAAGATGCTCAATTATTAACATGCGCGGGGTGCCACCAGATATACAGGACGTGGTGGTTGCACGGTTGACCGGCGAACTTTTCAATGATCGGAAAGCAGGGAAGATCCCACCGTTCCTCTGTGTCGTCGAAGAGGCGCATAACTACTGCCCGGAGCACGGTGTGGGTCGTGCGGTGTCTTCGCAGATGTTACGCACGGTTGCGTCTGAGGGACGGAAATTCGGCATGGGACTCTGCGTGGTCAGCCAACGTCCCGCGAAAATCGACAAGAACATCATCTCCCAGTGCAACACAAACATTATCCTGAAGGTCACAAACCCGAATGACCTGAAAGCGATTATACAGTCAGTCGAGGGGCTCACCAGCCAAACCTATGATGAGATCCAGCGGCTGCCGATTGGCGTCGCACTGATCTCTGGTGCATCGATTCAGATCCCGATCCTTGTGCAGATTCGTACACGGGAGACCGATCATGGCGGGAAATCCGTCACAGTCTTCAAGGATATCGATCCCGCGGATTATAAGGTGAAAATGCCGAAGATGCCGCCGCCCCCCTCACGACAAGAGGCGACGCCGGCACAAAAACAGGTGACGGTGACCGAGAAAGCGCTCATGGTGAATCGCGTCGCAAAACGGCTTGGCTGGGTGACGACGGATGATCCTGATGAGACGATCAAATTCCTTAGTCAAGAGGCTGAAGAGATGAAGGAGAACGTGTACAAGTACCTCGAGTCGCTCGCGCAGCTTGGTGGGAACTTCTGTCATAAGGACAACCCTACCTGTCTGCAATGCCCGATGAGTAACGGGTGTCATTATCATGTTGTTCATCATAAAAAGGCGCAGCCCCCAGGGCATCAGAAGCATGGGTTAGGGTTATTTAGGAGATAGGCTTACCTGCCATGATGAAAAAAACATGGTACCCCGCTCTTGCATTGGTTCTTTTCATCGTTGTGTGGTTATCAGGATGCCAAGGATTTTCCCCTGGTTTTTCGACAACGTATGAGTCGCAGTCCACCAAAATCCAATATGATATTTCGTACGGGTATCAGGTGAACACTTCTGGTGCCGGACGCTATGAGATCACCTATTTATGTGACATCCCTAAGGTGGTACTCGGGTCTGCAACGTATAGTATTCTGTTCAATCGGGATTACGAGGTACAAACACGGGCGAATAACACGTTTGTACGATGGAACATCTCTGGCGATGAGGAAACCATGTTCAAGCTGGGGCTGTCTACTCATGTGGAAGCGAATAGCTTTCTTGTGTCTGATTTGAATGGGAAGGGAGCGGTGACGCTCGAGCAACTCCCTGTCATCTACCCTGACATTGTTCGCAAATATACTCATATGCAGGCAAATGAGACGACCGTGTTCATCGACCCGGGAAATTCAGAGATAACCGCCATTGCCCAAGGGGTTCAGACTACTGCAAAGACCAATAATACGTTTCTCCTGGCGAAAGCACTGTTCGCCTGGTTGAAAACACATGTACAATATCAGGCCCACCCAGAGGAAGCAGGGGTGCAACCAGCAGAGGTGACCTTACAGAGGAAAACCGGGGATTGCGACGACCTGTCGTTTTTGTATATTTCTCTGTGTCGGTCGCTGGGGATCCCCGCACGATTTGTCCGGGGGTACTTGTTAACCGCGTACGAGAATGGAACCGCGGATGCGATTGCTCATGCGTGGACTGAGGTGTTTGTTGGCGGCTCCCTGGGAAGCAACGGGTGGGTTCCTGTTGAATGCGCGTGTTGCGTCACATCGGTCAAGACCGATACCGAGCAGAATTTCGGGGTGGAGGACGCGTTTCATCTCCGGTTGTTCACGGATTGCGGGAGTAACGAATCGCTCACGCTGTCTCTTTCCGGTATTTCGTATGTGACCTATGGGATCACACGCCATGTTCAGCTTTCGGCATTTGCAGAGGTACGAAACTACCAGGTGCTCAAGTCACAAAAACTGGTGGTGGACAGCGATAATACCAGGCATTATGAGCAAGCAAGATGAAACAAAAAAACATTAATTCTCCCGACCAGTTTCGTCCCAGGTTAAAGGTGTGGTGTCGGTTTTTATGGATGAGACGACCGTGAAAGATTTCGCAACGTACATGAAACGATTCCCTGAGCTGTACGCGTATCTCGCGCGGATCGTCAGGCGCCATGTGTCGCAGTCACGTCCGGTAATCCTTGATATTGGCGCGGGGCCTGGGTTGCTTTCTTTGGAGATTTTGCATCAGATCCCGGATGCGACGGTGGTGGGCGTCGACCCATTGACCGAGATGCTCGTGTCAGCAAAAGAGAATGTGCAGCAGTCGAATGGCCATTTGTTTGAAGCGGTGCGTGGCGTCTCTGAAAAAATCCCGCTCAAAGATAGTACCGTGGATTGCATCGTGAGCCGTTTTAGCCTGCCGTACTGGCCGCAGCCGGATATGAGTTTCTCGGAGATGTACCGGGTGTTGAAATCAGGCGGTATTGTAGCGCTTGAGGAGCTCAACAAAGAATTCCCCGGCTGGAAACTTTTTTTGCTAAAGCTTCGGATGCTTTTACGCGGAGCAAGCCGGGAGGTCGCGAACTATCACGTCGACGCCTTTCCGGGTGCGCACACCATGGATGAAGTACAACGATTGTTCACCAATGCCAGGTTCACCATCCTTGAAACGGAAGGAAAGAAAAAAGAGTGGAGATTCATTGTTGTCGCACGGAAACCATAGCCTCGTACCTATGTCGTAATCCTCTTTTTATCAGTAGTTTTTTTAAAATGAGGAAAAACTATTTTAACTTCATCAAGGATTAAAGTACGTGTTACTTCGTATCAGAGAAGTGATATGGGAGGAAAACATATCCATATGAACACTGGCAAGAAAGAGTTGGCGGTTGGAATTATTCTTCTTTTCATTAGTGTTTCTGCTGTATCAAACATCACCGCCAACGTTCCAAAAAAACATCTGATTGATACTGCGAAGTTAGAAATGAACACACTAACAAACGTAGGAAAATGGAGCATAATCTTTAACGCAACAGATGATAGTTATATAAGTATGCATGAGCCAGGGACAAATTATGGTTCGAATGAGACGATGAATGTCCGGAATCGATATGGTGGCGTATCGGATGATTGGGAGATGGATACTCTCATCCGTTTCCACCCTTCCATACCGAACAGTGTTGTGGTTGTTTCTGCAACATTGCATCTTTACTATTGGTTCCATGCAGAGACCGATCCCGTAGGACGCATCTTGAATATCAATAGAGTAACAAGTGATTGGAACGAATCAACAGTCACTTGGAACAATAAACCGACTATTTCCACTGAAGTATCCTACAATTCGACTGTTCCTTTGAATTATGGTTGGATGAGGTGGGATGTGACCAATGACGTAAAATCCTTCGTTAGTGAACAGCTTGAGAATTTCGGATGGCAGATAATGGATGAATTGTACTGGGGAAATAATTACATCCCTATAACATGCTTCCGAACGAAAGAATACAATGATGTTCATCCATACCTTGAAGTTGAAGTGACTAGTCCTCCGACCGTACCTGAACGACCGTCGGGTCAAACATCAGGGAAGATAGGTGTGGAATACACTTATACCACATATACAACTGACGCTGATGGTGACCTAGTGTACTACAAATGGGATTGGGGCGACGGAAACTTTAGCGATTGGCTTGGTCCGTACGATTCCGGAGAAGAAGCATCCGCCTCGCACATATGGCAGAAAGGGAGCTATGAAATTAGGGTAAAAGCTAAGGATATCAATAATGTCGAAAGTTATTCTTGGTCAGAACCATTAAAGGTGAAAATGCCTTATACATCTAAAATCAGTTTCATGAATCAAGGGTGCAATCAATACATTGAAATTCACTTAATAAGGGAACTGATTAATAGTCTCCGACGAGAAACCCAAATGCGTAATATTGCTGTCGTTTTTCAGAATTTTTTATTTTTTTTACTTGTATTCGCTTTGAACGCGCTGTCTTATTGAGACGTTTTTTCGCCATCGCCTCGGTCCTCCTCATCTCATAGTTTCGCCCTGATTCTATATAAAAGCGTGGTGGTAAAATATCAAAATGAACATATCCTCCACTCCTTGGGTTTTTCCGGAGACGACATCATATGTTCACCAAAAAACAAAGGTTCAAAAACATTTATTAGCCGCTCAAAGTATCGATATACCCATGCCTGACGAGCCGCAACAACCAAAAAAAACAAACCTGCCAGCCTGGACGCATTTTTTCGCCATTATTCCCTCCCTTATTTTCATCATAGGACTGACCCCTAGCGTACTGTTCTTGTTTGTTCTGTACTATTTCCATTACTTTTCGTTCGCAACTCTCTGGCATTTCATTCTCTTCCCGTTTCTCGCCTTTTTCGGTGCTGTTCTTCTCTTCATCTCGGAGATGCTCATCACCGGCAGCATCATCCGACTCTTCCGCATCACCTACCAACCAGGGACCTACGAGTATTCGGTCCGAGACAAGACTGCACGTAAATGGATCCTCATCGTTATCCTGTATACCCCGTTTCGAAAACTCCTCGAGATCTTCCCGCTCGGCAAAACGAAACAAACATACTTCCAGCTCCTCGGGATGAAAATCGGGAAAAACTCGCTTGTCGGAGGAGTGATCAAAGACCCCTGTCTCACCGAGTTTGGTGACAACGTGACCATGGGGGAGTACGCGATCATCTATGGTCATATCCATAACATGCAGTATGATACCATTTCTATGAATAGGGTACGGGTCGGGAACAACTGCGTTATCGGTGCAGGCGCAATCATCATGCCTGGCGCGGTGCTGGAGGATGACGTGGTGGTTGCTGCTGGCGCGCTTGTCACAAAGGGCCAGGTGCTGACGAAAGGAAAAACGTACGGCGGCATCCCAGCAAGAGAACTGGTAAAAAAAACATGAGGAGCAACCATCGGAAAAAACAAAAAATAGCAACGAATCAGAAGAGAAAAAAAGAATGATGCTATGCGAGTAAATATTTAAATAGGATTACTCTTTATATATAATACACTAATTGGGGGAATTATATGAAAAAAATAATTTTACTTATGGTGACGGCGTTACTCATTGTCTCGCCGTTGGTAGCAGCTGTCTCAACCATCCCGTCCTTGGAAGGCACCCTTTCTCAACCAAAAACACCACAATCAACATCGACGTTTACCCATACGGTTTTTATCGAAGCAGGAACTACGACCCGGTGCCCGAACTGCCCTATGGCCGCAGAAGCCTTATACGCGCTGTATAACAATAACTCCGAATACCCATTCTATTATACCTCTCTTGTAGCGAACCAAGAACAAACATCGTACATCAGGTTCGCGTGGCACTATCGTGGAGTCGCGGTCCCAACCCTATTCTTCGACGGCGGAAACAAAACTCTCGTCGGGGTGACAGGAAACCCACAGCAGACCCAACAAGCATATCGAAATCTCATAAATGAATGCGGCGCGCGGACCGTACATCCCCTTGAACTCAACACCAGTGTCCTCGGCCATAACAATGCAAAACTTGATATCACCGTGACCGTAAAAAACACGGGGAGTTCCCGGTACATCGGGATACTCAAATCCATGGTAACAGAGATTGTCTCCCGCTGGAACGACGAGCAAGGCCATCCGTTCCATTTCGCGTTCCTCTCCTATGTGATTCAAAAAATAGTTATACTTCAACCACAACAGAGCAAGACATTTACGGTGACGTGGAATGGAGCCGCAAGACACGGGAACCATACCTACCCTGATATCGTTGACAGCAACATCATGGTGATCTCCACCGTTGCCCATATACAGCCGCATGTGATCCCTGCGGAACAGTACGTCAGACAGCATATCGCATTCTACGTTGATCAAACATCAGGAGCGACCGTTTCAAAAGAGTAAACCGCTGAGTATTTCTTCTTCACCAGGTGGTTGTTCTCAAAAAAAGATACTGGGTAATGTATTTATAATGCAATTGTCTTTTTGAGCGAGTACAAGCGGATCGTAGAGGGTAGATGTATGCAGAATAACCGGTATCAGCGACAGATGCTCGTCAAGGAGTTCGGGGAAAAAGGACAAGAGGTGCTCTCCACCAAGCAGGTCGTTCTCATCGGCGGCGGCGGACTGGGCAGCCATAGCGCAAACCTTCTCGTGCGAATGGGTATCGGAAGCATCAAGATTATCGACAATGATGTCGTCGACCGCACGAACCTGCATCGGACGTCACTGTTCACCGAAGATGATATCGGGAAATCAAAAGCCATGGTTCTCCAAGAAAAATTACAGGCGATTAACAGCGAGGTTCGGGTAACAGGGATCCAACGGGTGGTAATCAGAGAAAATATCGAGGCGCTGGTGCGCGGTGCTGACGTTATTGTCGATGGCACCGATTCAATGCCGCTTCGATTCCTCATCAATGACGTCTCCATAAAACGCGACATCCCGTGGGTGTACGCAGGCGTGTATGAAACAGTCGGTATGGTCATGGGTATTGTACCGAAAAAAGCACCCTGCTTGCAGTGCATCTCACAAGACATACCAGCGCAAAGTACCGAGGAAACCCCAGTGCTGGGGAGTCTTCCTGCGACGATCGCAGCGATTCAATGTAACGAAACCATAAAGCTTCTCCTGGGAAGACCGCTTGCTGGCCTCATCATCTATGACGTCTGGAACCAGTGTTTCGAGACCATGGATATCAAACGAAACCCTGACTGTCTTGTGTGCGGAAAAACAAAATGGAGATTGCTGTAACGGGCGCATCACATGAACATCACGATTAGAGTATTCGGCAGGTACAAAACCATCGCGGGAAATGAATTCATACAGCTTGATATCACAGAAGGAAACACGCTGAGGAATGTTGTCGACGCGTTCGTGAAAAAATATCCTATGGTAGAAAAAGACAAATATTTCATGATGGTCTCAAAAAATAAAACGTATGCATCGATTGATACCACAATTATAGATAAAGATGAGATTACGATCTCCCCGCCAGTGGTCTCGGGAGGATAAAAAAACTTGAAACCATATCGATCCCTCACGGTTCTTATCATACTCGTGATGGCTGTTCTTTGCGCGACAACGGTGATCGCAGAAAATCAGATCATCGTTGATTTCTATTATTCGGCGTCCTGTGGGTCCTGTCAAGCTGCAAACCAAACCTTCGACAAGGTCATGGTTCATTATGAATCGAATTACTCAGGGAAGATACTCTTCATAAAAAAAGAGGTTGGCTCGAATCTGACGAACCGGAACGAAATGCGCGCCAGAGGCGTCAGCTTCCCGGCCGTTGTCATCAACAATGAGACAAAAATCCCAAAAGCGAACATCACGTATGATTTTCTGGTCAAGCAAATCGATGCGTACATCAAGAATCTTTCAAATCATGAGACGTTCAACCCGAATATCCTCTATCTTCCCATTTTTGGAAAAGTCAACCTCTCTAGTTTCTCACTACCGGTGTTCACCGTGGTGCTCGCAGGGCTCGATAGCTTCAACCCGTGTTCCTTTTTCATCTTGATCTTTCTGTTAAACCTACTCCTGTACCTCCGGTCAAGGAGACGCATGCTTCTCGTCGGCTGCATCTTCATCTTCTTCTCAGGGTTCTTTTATTACCTGTTCATGTTTGCATTGTTTAATTCATTGTTACTGACCGCAACGCATATCGGTATTATTTCTTTGATCGCGGGGGCAATAGCGCTTGCGATTGGAGTGCTGAACATCAAGGATTTCTTTTTCGCCAAACAAGGACCAAGTCTCAGCATCCCCGAGGAAAAACGCGTGAAAACATACAGACGGATCAGACAACTTGTGAAATCACCCTCGCTGATCTTCATGCTGGGCGGAACCGTGGTCTTAGCGGTCACCGTGAATTTCTATGAACTCCTCTGTACCCTGGGGTTTCCTTTGGTGTACACTAGCAGATTAACCGCGCTTCATCTCCCCCTCCTGGATTACTATCTGTACCTGTTCTTTTATAACGTGGTGTACGTGATCCCTCTGATCGTGATCCTATTGTTATTCACCTTTACCCTCGGGAAAACAAAACTGTCTGAATGGCAAGGTCAACAATTGAAGCTCGTCTCAGGGCTCATGATTTTCTCCTTCGGTCTGTGCTTCCTCTTCGATTACAAACTATTGGAAAACGTGCTAACTCCGATTGGGCTGTTGGGATTGAGTGTACTTCTCACCGTGATTATATCGTACTTGTGGAAGAAATACAAAAAACAGCCGGAAATAACACAACCTACGGAACAACCCTCCTCTGAAGAGAATGATTCTATGGACTGAGGAAAGTTTCAAGCTCCTCGGAGAGTTTTTTATAGATATCATCAAGAGCAGACTGTAAAACGTTCGATAGGCCAGACCCAGGGGATACATCGTGTGGTTGAATACCAAATATCATAAGGTTTGAAGGAAGTTCATGAAGATCCTGTGAGAGGCGGAGAACTTGGAGGAAATCTACGTCATGGGTAGACAGTCGTCCGGTGGTGTTCAGGGTTTGGATATCCTCAAAAGAAAAGAGTCGTACCTCACCATGACGCCCATGAAAATCAACTGCATCGATGATAAGAACCGTATCAAAACGTGCGAGCACATGCAGAACCGCCATTCCACCGGTACCACCATCAATGCACTCTATTTTTTTCTCATATTTTTTCTGCGTGCGCACCCGTTCGAGTAATAAAATCCCGATGCCGTCATCCCGACGCAGTGGATTTCCTAACCCGATGACCCCTATTTTTTTCATATGAAGAAAACGTCACCTGAATGTGACATCAAGGTAATGGGTGGAGCAGGAGATACATGGATCGTACGCCCGTACGAGCATCTCCAGGACCAGTTCGATTTCCTTCTCTGATTTACCTAAAATTTCGGGCACCAGCTTCTCCATGTCATGCTGAATATTCGCGTGGTTCTGGTTCGTGGGAATGATGCAGTTCGCCTTCGTGCAATACCCCTTCGAGTTCAAGGTGTACTCATGGACAAGGATCCCCCGTGGAACTTCGACAATGCCGACGCCCCGACCTGCCTTTACACTTGCCTTCACTGGTTTTTCCTCTTTGATGCCCCGCTCAAGCAACCGGTCGATCCAGTAGATGGAATCATCCAGGCTATGGGTGAATTCCACGAGCTGTGCTATCGTATTCATGAACGGGTTACAGTTAACCGGTCGTAACCCAAACATCCGGGCAACTTCTTTCGCAGCCGGATGCAACTTATCAGCATTAATATTGAACCGGGCAAGCGCCCCGACCATGTAGGACTCACGCGCGTGTTTCACGAACTTCGCGGTGGAATGAGGAACAATGTATTCCTGCATAATCTCCTTATAGTTTCGATACGCAAGGTGCTTCCCAGTGTCGGTCGAGGTGATCACACCATCATACAAGGCATATTCATCCTCGGAGCTCAACCCGATATACTCGGTTCCACGGGTAAAATCTGGAAGCCGATCAGCGACACCGTGGATCACCTCAGCGAGCTGCTGTGTGAGCACCTTGCTTTCTTCAAGTTGCTTGCGTAAATTCACCAGCTCCATTTCGGTGGGGACGACAGAGAAACCACCAACCACGAGTCGAATCGGATGAACAGTACGACCACACAGAAGATCAGACATGGCGTTGGCGAGACGGTGCAACCGAACGATGGTAAGGACCGTGCCCGTATGCTTGGTCCCGACCAGGGGAATCACACTCCCCACGCCAAACAGATCAGGGGCAGCAAGGTACCCAATATGCAGGATGTGACTTTGCATGTTCTCTGCATGGATCGCAAGACGCCGCAGAATCGACGTCTGCTCCGTGATCTTCACCACTAACGCATCCTCCGTTGCTTTCAAGGACGCAAGTGAATGACCAATGGAGCAAATCCCGCATATCCGAGAGGTGATCTGACGAAGCTCATTGTAATGTTGCCCGCGTAGCATCGCCTCGAAAAACCTGGGTGCCTCAACGACCTGCCATTGTAATTGTTCGATCCTGCCGTTTTTTACATTCAGAACGATATTGCCATGACCCTCGACACGCGTGACATGATCAACATGAATGGAAACATCATTCTTCTTCATCGACATGACACTCCTCCCGCCCGTAATTATACATCGTGCACCGTCTTCGAATATCCTCATATGTTAATTTATAGCGCTCAAGCACCTCTTTGACACAGTCGGCTTCCGCTTTTTTCACGAGCCCTCGACAGCCGTCGCAGGGGCTGTTATGAGTCGGGCAAATCGCTTTACACCCGGCCCGGGTGATCGGCCCAAGGCAGAATCTTCCAAGCTCAAATTGACACACGTTCTCATTTTTCTTACATTCCACACACACCGGATACCGGATGATCTCAGGTTTTTTCCCGAGCGCAAGCGCGGTGATGACCCGTTTGAAATCATCACGATCAATAGGGCACCCGTGGATGTAATAATCCACAGGGACGACCTCGTTGAGCGCCTTGGTCCTAAACACATTGAACAGCTCGTTGCCTTTGAGATCCGCATCACCGTACACTTCCCTCATGACGTCATCAGGCATCCACTGATTCCGAATCTTGTTCACGCCACCGATCGCGGCACACGTTCCAAGCGCCACCAAGATTTTTGCCTTACTGCGGATACGAACCAGACGTTGTTCATCCATCGGCCTCATGATGGAGCCTTCGATAATCGCGATATCATAGGCATCAGCGTGTTCTTTCATGAGCTCGCGAAACGAGACAATGTCAACAATATCAATCAGATCCAACAGCTCCTCCTCAAGGTCAGCGATCTCTAGTTCACATCCCTCGCAGTCCGCGAAATCAAACACCGCGACCCGTGGTTTTTGTTTCATTCGAACGCCTCCGGGAGATTTTCAATGTCCTTGTATATGAACACCGGCCCCTCCTTGCAGGTATAGATACCGTTGATCTGGCAATGACCGCATTTTCCCACGCCGCATTTCATGCGACGCTCCAAAGAGACAACGATGTTCTCATCGGGAATACCCATGGTCTGTAGACATTTGATCACGAATTTGTACATGACCGGCGGTCCGATCACCACGACGATCGTGTTTTTTGCATCGAATTTTTTCATATTGATCTTCGGGAACAAGGTGGTGATCAGTCCGATACAACCAGTCCAGCATTGGCCTTCATCGCATTTATCAACCGTGAGCTGACACTCGACGTTGTCGATTTTCTTCCATTCTTCAATCTCATCAAGGAACATGACTTTATTCGGGCGTGTCGCACCGTACAGAATGATGATATTTTTGTATTTCTTTCGATTCTGTGGATCTAAGACGTATTTTATTAAGGACCGCATCGGCACAAGGCCAAGGCCACCAGAGGTAAACAAAATATTCTTGCCATTCAACATCTGCACGTCAAATCCGTTCCCAAACGGACCTCGGATGCCGACCTTATCGCCGACATTCATCACGGATAACTTTGAGGTGACATTTCCCACCTGTCGCACGACAAGTTCAAACGATGGAGACTTGCTTGGCGGCGAGGAGACACCGAGGGGTGCCTCACCGATTCCAAAAATCGAAAGCTCGATAAACTGTCCGGGTTTGTGACCTAGCGGTTTTTTATCATCAAGCTCAATTTCATATAGAGTCTCGGTATCGGTCATCTTCTGAATTCGTTTGATTGTCGCGCTTCGCGGGACATGAATCTCTCCTTTATCTGCGACTTCGGATTGTTTTTTAATGAAGTATCGTGCTGTGTCATCGGATTTTCCGAAGGAGGCGAGTTCATTGAAGACATCGCATGGGTCCGCGATATCAGGCAGACAAGCAATTCCACATCGTCCGCATCCAACACAGGCGACAAATCCATAGCGTTGTGGAAGGTAATTCCCCTTCCTGTAGAATCGATGACGGTACCGTTCCTTGACGTTTTCACGGAAGATTTCTCCACTACCAATCCGGGTGAAATCCTTAAGCATGCAGCCGTCCCAGGTGCGGATTCGTTGACCATCTTTCAGATTGAGGGCGGATTCATCACGGACATCATAACAGTAACAGGTGGGGCAGACCATAGTGCAGGAGCTACATTCCATGCAGACATCTGACCGTTCTTCCCACAGCGCATGATTATAGTTATCGGCGAGGGATGCGGGCCAGTCTTTTTTATCAAGCTTCACTTTTCGTTTGTATTTCTTCGCGACATTGTCACGCGTATCTTTGATTTTTTTGATGTCTGCAGCAGTTGCGTTCTTCGTCGTTGCGTATTTCTGGAGGAGTTTTGCTCCTTTTTCAGAGCCAATCGTGACTGCATAGTTAGTACCAATTTTTGTTAGCAGTATGTCAAACCCGGTGGTTGTCACATTCGTCTTCATGCTTGCAGCAAAGGAACGTTCTGAGATTTTTTGGATGTCAGCGCCGATAATAATCGTGTTTTCACGTCGTTTCTTATAGAACGTATCCTGCTGGGAATCAAGATAGAAGAGATCGGTTTGTTCGAGTGCGATGATATCATAGGGATGCATCCCGATGATAATCCTCGGTTTTTCATCTTTTATTCCTTGTACTTGAAATGGTTTTTCCAAGGAATATTTCATGAGGGGTTCGTACTGGGGAAGGAAATATTTTTTTGGTGGAATAATGGTGACATCATGATCAAGGCGCAATTCTCCCGCATTATTAAGGGTGTCAAACCCGAAGCGTTCTCTTCGTGCTTTGACCCCGACCACATCATAGGTTCCCTCGTTAATGAGAGCATTGACAAACGTTAAAAGATCTTTCTTGGAAATAAGTTGTATTGTTTGTTTCATCTCAGACACCCTTTTTTTGTCTAAGTACATTGCGTTCCGATAACCAGATTGCCTCGAGGACCGTGAACAAATATTCTGATTTAAGGCTTTTCATTTTCCAGGTACCGCATCTAAAGAATCCTAATCTGGGGCTTTAGTGATGAACCCTTCTTTCATCAACGATTGGGTGGCATCCCGTGATCTTTTTATAATCGTCATCGCCTGGTCGTACAACTCCTGTCGAGAGGGTTTGATCCGTGCGATTCCCTGGGAAATTGCTTTCATGCCGACCGCGACCGCTTCTCGTGGGAACACTTCCCAGGAATCCATGGTCGGGACAATGTAATGGTCATCGATTCCTTGGTCTTCTGCGGTTTTCGCAAGTTCATGTGCTGCCGCGATGCACATCTCATCGGTGATTGTCTCCGCGCGGACGTCCAGCGTTCCCCGGAAAATGCCAGGGAATCCGAGCGAGTTGTTGATCTGGTTGGGGAAATCAGACCTGCCTGTCGCGATAATGCGTGCCCCCGCCTCCTCCGCTTCCCAGGGCCATATCTCAGGAACCGGGTTTGCGGTGGCGAACACGATCGCATTGGAGGCCATGGACGAGACCCATTCCTTCTTAATGGTTCCAGGTCCTGGTTTACTTGCGGCTACACAGATGTCGGATCCCTTTAAGGCTTCAGCAGGGCCGCCGGTCCTCCCCTCTCTGTTTGATTTCAGGGACATCTGCCATTTCTCAGGGTTCTCATCCTTCTCCCGTTCCAGGTCCTTTCGCGATGGATGTAGGATCCCTTTGCTGTCCACCATGATGATGTTTTTTTGTCTTATGCCTGCGGCGATAAGCACGCGTGCGATCGCGATGTTCGCCGCACCTGCGCCGACCATGGAGACCAGTGCTGTGTTAAGTGGTTTTCCCACGATCTTAAGCGCGTTGATTGCACCAGCGGTGACGATGGTTGCAGTCCCCTGCTGGTCATCATGCCAGACCGGGATATCCAGTTCCTCCCGGAGACGAGTAAGGATGTAGAAGCATTTTGGTTTTTCGATGTCTTCAAGGTTGATGCCGCCGAAGCTTGGTTTGAGCCATTTCACCGCTTGAATAATCTCATCAGGGTCTTTCGTATCCAAACAGATCGGGTACGCATCGACACCGCCAAGATATTTGAATAACAGTGATTTTCCTTCCATGACCGGCAGACCTGCCTCTGGTCCGATATCGCCAAGGCCAAGAACCCGTGTGCCGTCGCTGACTACCGCGACCGTATTCCATTTGTTCGTGTAATCGTAGACCTTGTGAGGGTGTTTCTGGATTTCTTTGCATGGCTCTGCGACGCCAGGGGTGTACCAGATCGCGAAGTCGCTGAAATCTTTAATGCGGCATTTCGGGATAACCTCGATTTTTCCATGGTAAAACGGATGGAGAAGCATCGCGTCCTTCCCAGGTTTATTTGATTTTTCGATGAGCTGTTTTTCGTTAATCTGTTTCATACCTTACCCCCACGTCGGAGGATATCGCGTTGTGCTATATTAATGTGCATTATTTGGTAGGAAGAAAAATGAGGGAGAAATGTATTGATAGCTTTAAATATCGCTTTTGGATAAACGTTTTTGCGAAGGAGTTGGAAAAGTATAAATAGTTAACGATTGTTAATTTAATATATATAGAGTGAGACCGAAATGAGCATTATCGACTTGACTTCTATGGGGGAACCGCAATCAGACCTTAAAAAAGAGATTAACGACCGACTCATAAAACTCCAGGATGAAATCTCAGAATACTGTTTTCAATGCGCAAAATGCACCTCGGGCTGCGAGGCGCATAAACTCCTTGAACTCGAGCCACATAAAATCGTCGCACTGCTGAAACGAGGATTGATCAACGAGCTGGTCAATTCTGACGTGATCTGGACATGCATGTCCTGCCAGAAATGCAAGGAACGCTGCCCACAACGCGTCGCACCCGTCGAGGTCCTCTATGCACTCAAGAACATGGCGGTGATCAGCGGAAAACAAATACCGGGAAAATACACCGGCATGCTCCAATCAATTCTTTCGATAGGGCTTATCCAAGACGTACAGCAGACGACCACACGCTCAAACAAGACCGTGAAACGGGATGATCTAGGGCTTCCTGCACTTTCCAAACCAACTGATGTCACCAAATTCCAGGCAGGCCTGATGAAAATCGCGATGGAAAAGGTATAACACGATGAAAAAAAAGTACGCGTTGTATCCTGGCTGTCTGATGCCGACCGAGCAGTACGCCTACGAGCTTTCCATACGAGAAACGCTCCCAATGCTTGGTATTGACCTTATCGATGTTGAGGGATTCTCCTGCTGCGGGGAACCCATGAAAAGCGTCAATCAACTCATGACCGTGTACCTTTCCGCCAGGAACATCGCGATCGCGGAACAACGACAGCTTGACATTTACGCCCCATGCGCGATGTGCCATCTGGCATTGAGCGAATGCAAAAACCTACTAAAAAACAATCCCGCGATGAAAGAACGGGTGAACGGGATGCTTGCCGCAGAAGGGTTAACCTACATGGGATCGCACGCGGTGGTTCATACCGTCGACTTACTGTATGATCATGTGGGAATCGAAACGATCCGACAGCACGTGAAAAAACCATTTAACGGGTTGAAAATCGCAGCCCATTACGGCTGTCATATTCTCAGACCGTCCGAGCTTGGACGTCCCGATGACTCGGAGAACCCACAGAAAATCGAGGCAATCATAAAAACACTCGGCGCTGAACCAGTGCAGTATCCTTCGAAACTTGATTGCTGCGGTGCGCTGCTCCTTGCGAACCTCCCTGATTCGGCCCTCACAAAAACAGGGCAGAAACTCCAGGCTATCCAGGAACAGGGAATTCAGGCCATGGTTGATGTCTGCCCCTGGTGCCATAAGATGTTTGACAGCAGGCAGACCAAGGCAGGGGAGATCGTCGCCGCAAAACTCGACATCCCAGTACTCTACCTGACTCAACTTCTCGGCATAGCACTTGGGATACCGAAAGAAAAGCTTGGCCTTGACCTGAACCTTAGCCCAATAGACAAACTGAAACTCGGAGAGGGGTCGTGATGCGCCGCATCGGTGTATTTGTCTGTCATTGCGGTATCAACATCGCGCAAAACGTCGATGTCGAAGCGCTCACTGAGTACGCAAGCCACCTTGACAACGTTGTCGTCTCAAAGCACTACAAGTACCTGTGTTCTGACGTCGGAGCGACGCTCATCAAAGATGCGAGTAAAGAATTCAAGCTTGATGCAGTGGTGATTGCGTCGTGCTCCCCGCGCATGCACGAGCATACATTCCGGCGGGTCGCAAGTGACGGCGGTGTCAACCCATATCGAGTTGAGATCGCAAATATTCGGGAGCAATGCTCCTGGGTACATACCGACAAAGAAAAAGCAACGGAGAAAGCGAAAGCCCTGGTTCGTAGCGCGGTCGCAAAAGCACGGTTTCTTGAGCCGTTGACACCTTCAATGATAACGGTGGTTCCTGAGGCGCTCGTGATTGGCGGTGGGATCGCTGGGATTCAGTCAGCATTGGATCTTGCAAATGACGGCTTCAAAGTCCATTTAGTGGAACGTGATCCGAGCATTGGCGGTCATATGTCACAGCTCGACAAGACATTTCCGACCCTTGATTGCTCCTCCTGCATCCTGACACCAAAGATGATGGAGGTTGCTAACCATAAAAACATCGAGCTACTCAGTTATTCAGAGGTTATTGGTCTCGAAGGAAGCATCGGAAATTACAAGGTAAAGATCCGCAAGAAACCGCGGTACGTTGATATTGACAAATGTACCGGGTGTGGCGATTGTGCGTCAGCCTGCCGGCTCAAAGACAGGATCACCAGCGAGTTTGACCAGGGTATGGGGAAACGCGGTGCAGCCTACATGCCGTTTCCACAAGCAGTCCCTTTGAAGTATGTGATCGATGACAAGAAATGTTTGTTCCTTACGAAAGGAAAATGCGGTGACGAACCCTTATGTAAAAAAGCTTGCATACAGGGCGCCGTCAATTTTGATCAGAAAGAAGAAATCATTGAACGGAACGTCGGTGCGATTATCGTTGCCACCGGGTACGACCTGCTTGACCCAACCGCGGTCTACGAGTATGGATACGACGTATCCCCTGATGTCATCACCACCCTGGAGATGGAGCGGCTCATCAGCTCATCCGGCCCGACCAAGGGGGAGATCCTACGGCCGTCCACCCAGCAGAAGCCAAAGAGCGTCACCTTCATTTTGTGTGTTGGTTCTCGCGATGAAACCGAGTGTACCTGGTGTTGTCGGATTGGCTGCATGACCGCACTAAAACAAGTCTATCTCCTCAAAGAAAAACTCGGGGAAGATGCGGAAATAAACATCTGTTACAACGACCTCCGATCGTTCGGGAAAGGGTACGAGGAGTTCTACCGCAAGGTGCGAGGGCTCCATACGAACATGTTCCGTGGTCGTCCCTCTGAAGTACGACCAATAAAGGATGTCCTCAAGATAGATATCTTCGATACAACCACGAGTAAATTGTTCGAAATCAAAACAGACATGGTCGTGCTTGTCCCTGCGATGATACCGCGGACCGATACCACGGAGTTTTCACGATTCCTTCATCTCACTTTAAGCGGCGACGGATTCTTCCTTGAGGCACACCCGAAGCTCCGGCCTGTTGATACGTTTGTGAACGGGATTTTTATTGCAGGGTGCTGCCAGGGGCCAAAGGACATCCAGGACACTGTTTCCCAAGCAAGCGGGGCTGCCTCGCGTGCAGCAACGATACTGTCCCAAAAAGAGTTAGAGATCGAACCGACAATTGCAGTAGTGGATGATGATCTCTGTAGCGGGTGCGCTGTTTGTGTGTCGGTCTGCCCTTATAATGCGATCGAGCGGATTGAGGAGGATGTCAACGGGAAGACGGTGATTCACGTGAAGGTCAACGAGGGGCTCTGCCAAGGGTGCGGGACGTGCGTGAGTGCGTGCCCGAGTAGCGCAATCCAGCAGAAAGGGTTTAAGGATACACAGTTGCTACCGATGATTGATGAGATGGTGTAGTATCGTTTTCAAGGAGAATTTCTTGTTATAAGCCGTATCATTTTTCGTTTTTTATAAAGTGAGGAGTGAAATCTCTCTGGAAAATATATATTTATATAGAATATCGTCCTATAGTAATAGTTGAAATTGTAAAGGGGACCGACGTTGATACAAAAGAAGTCACTGAGGAATTGCGTAGTGATCTCCTGCATTGTTTGCTTCTTGGTGCCGATGATTTTTGTAGATAATGGGGGATCGACAACTTCATTTCAGATACCTTTAGTAAAGTCAACCCTAACAAAATCTAGTGGTGGTCTTTTAAATTCCTCTTGGCCTATGTTTCACCATGATGCTTGTCATACGGGAAGAAGCCCGTACGGAGCGAGTGGGAACTGGTATAGCATCAAATGGAAATTCCGAATGGAAGGATTGACAATCTCTTCTCCCGCTATCGATAAAAATGGCACTATCTATATTGGCCAAGATGGCACACACAGCACTTATTTTTTCGCTATTAATCCAAATGGGACAGAAAAATGGCATTTCGCTCCAGGTGATTGGGTAGATTCCTCCCCTGCTCTCTCATCTGATGGAACTATTTATTTTGGTTCAAATAATGGTCATCTTTACGCTCTCAATCCCAATGGAACAACAAAATGGTCATTTGGTATGGGTGAGGTATTTTCTTCACCAACCATCGGTCCTGATGGTACAATTTATATTGGTTCGTTCGACTATTATTTTTATGCGATGAACCCTAATGGAACTGAGAAATGGCGATTTGAAACAGGCTATCCTGTTCTATCTTCCGCGGCTATCGATGATAATGGCATTATCTATTTCGGTTCACACGACACGTATTTGTATGCGTTGTATCCAAATGGGACTATGGAGTGGCGGTACAAGACAGGTGATAGTATAAAAGGTTCACCTTCTATCGGAGACGACGGCACGATCTACGTTTGCTCGTGGGATAATTATCTCTATGCGATCAATCCGAATGGGACGTTGAAATGGAAGTTCAGTACTGGTGATGCCACGGATACATCCCCTGCGATTGCCCAAGATGGGACGATCTACATTGGATCTTATGATAGGAAAATATATAGCATCGCATCGAATGGCACGAAAAATTGGGCGTACCAAACAGGTGGTCCTGTTCCTTCATCTCCTGCTATTGACAAAAATGGTATCATTTATTGTGGCTCCGAAGATGGAAATCTCTACGCTCTTAATCCCAATGGGACGCTCCGTTGGACATTTGATGCTGGGGACAGCATAGAGTCATCGGTCGCCATAGGAGATGATGGTAAGATCTATGTCGCGGGACAATTTTTACCATCCGGTGGACAAGAATTTCACACTTATCTTTACGCACTTCAGACAATATACAATCAACCTCCTTCAACACCAGCCATTAATGGTCCATCCTCCGGAAAAGCAAAACAAAACTACAATTATACTTTAGTTTCAACCGACCCTGAGGAAAACAACATCTCCTATTATATTGACTGGGGTGACGGCACAACCACCGGATGGACCGGACCCTACGCCTCAGGCTATGCACTAACCGTGAATCACACCTGGAACAAGCGAGGAACCTACACTATCAAAGCAAAAGCGAAGGATAACTATAGTGCGGAGAGCGACTGGGGCACGCTATCGGTCACCATGCCTTTGTCGTATGAGCCGCCCCATTTCCGATTCTTCGAAAGGCTGTTCGAGCGATTCCCGCGTGCGTTTCCGATACTGCGACATCTGTTCGGATACTAAATCCTCAGCCAACGACATTATGTAAGGAAGAATACCATGAAAAACAAAACTGTCGGAATTTGTGTGTGTCTGCTGCTGATTGGTACAATGTTTACAGTCAGTGTAAATGCTTCACGACACGAGAATCCTCTCGAGGGTGGATGGCTTGAGGAGCACGATGGAATAAAAATCCTTCATGTAAGCGGATCGTATTATGACATGGGGTATCAACATGGATATTTATTAGCGAATGAGATCGGAGAAAGCATGCGTGCTCAGTTGTTTAGTTTCGAAAAAAAGGGTTATTCGTATGACAAACTCTTAGACATCTGGAATGTCATGGGTGATTATCTACCAGATGAATACAAGGATGAGATGCACGGAATGGCAGACGGTTCAGGACTGTCCTTTGAAGATATCAGTGTCTTAACGACCATACCAGCAGTGTTTAATGTTCTCGCTGAAGATGCGTGTTGTGAGATATCTCTTTGGGGAAAAGCAACACTCGATGGAAAACTCTATCATGTAAGAAGTCTGGATTGGTCGTTGGATGTCTATGATCCAGCGACAGGAATACCTCTGTATGATAATATCATACTGATTGTTCGAAACCCTGATGCTGGCTATGCATCGTTGGTCCCTGAGTTTGCTGGCTCAATAGGGTGTTGGCATGGGATCAACGAAAAAGGCATTGCAGTAGGGGAAAACACGTGCATCACGAATGATTCGACGTTTCACGGCATCTGCCCGTGGATTCGTATGAGAATGGTGTTAGATCATGCATCCACTAGCCATGAGGCCATTCAAATATTAGTATCGAATCGAACGTGTGGAACAAATTTTGTTCTCTCTGATGCGAATCAACCGATTGGCTATGCTCTTGACCAAACTGCGAACATCTCCTATGTTGGGACATGGGATAATCCGGGAGAGGGAATACAACCATTTTGGCAAATAAAAGATGTCGTACGAAGGGTACCTCAATACGTCAATCCACAGTGTGCGGCAGTAGAATATCATCGATATCGTTACGATCCGGGCGGGTTATTTGGATTTTCATTGTTTGTATCAAAAAAAAGTTATATGTTCATAGGGTGGACGCATTACAAAGCGTTAAGCAAGGAAATCGAAAAAAGATACGGTTTTTTGGATTTGAACGAGACGATGTCACTCCTGCGGGATGAGTATGTTGGCAAAACGAACGTCATTATGAAAACAATAAGGGCTGTTCATTACCCCAGCTTTCAATGTCTGTGTCAATGGGTCTGTTGCCCGGAAACCGGTGATATCGTCATTAGTTTCGCAAGAAATAACACCTTGGCATGTTACAACCAGGTGTATTATTTTAACATGTTTGAACTGTTTCATTCAAAACCACCACAACCAGATTAACTACCGAAATGAATCAGCTTCGGCTACCAATCATTTTTAATCATGCGATTCGCACAAAAAAACAATCCTTCCATTTCTATCATAGTCTCTCGATGGTTCTTTGAAAAAATTGATAATCCGTAATGCGATGGTCGATACGGACAACGAATAGATATCAGAGGAATGACATCACGACGATCACAGAGATGGAAATTAGTTTTCCCGGCGGCCAAAAGGTTGACGCGCGGTACAGCGGGTTTACGATTCACACCGATCAGCCGGTCGAAGACGGCGGAGACGGGTCAGCTCCGACCCCTTTTAGTTTGTTTCTTGCGTCGCTTGGCACCTGCACCGGTTATTACATTGTAGCGTTCTGCCAACGACATGGGATTCCAACTAAGGACATCAAGGTCATCGCTCATATCGACAGGAACACAGCCACGCATATGGTGGAGCGGTACACCATCGATATCCATGTCCCGAAAGAGTTCCCAGAGCAGTACAAAAACGCGATGGTGAAATCCGCGGAATCTTGCATCGTGAAAAAACATTTGACAAAACCACCACGGTTCACGATTTCCGTGTTGAGCCAATAAATAATTCATTATATTTATGTACATCTGTACTATTGGCAGGTAAGGAAAGACCATGACCGTAACATTAGTGATTGGCACCCAATGGGGCGATGAAGGCAAAGGGAAGGTCGTTGATTACTATTCAAAAGACGCTGATTACGTCGTTCGGTTCAATGGCGGCAATAACGCCGGGCATACGATCAAAGTCGGGGAGGACGTCTATAAACTCCATATCGTACCCTCTGGGGTTATCCAGGGGAAAACCGGGATCATCGGCAACGGCGTTGTCATCGACCCGGAAGTTCTTCTCAAAGAAATTGACGAGCTCACTGAGAAAGGTAAAAAACCGAAACTCCTTATTAGCGATCGCGCCAATATCATCATGCCGTACCATAAGATCCTCGACGGCGCAGAGGAGGAATACCTTGGTGATAAAAAGATCGGGACGACCAAACGCGGCATCGGACCATGCTACAGCGACAAGGCCGCACGCAACGGCATCAGGGCAATCGACCTTACCCGAAAGGAAACCCTCCAGTGGTTACTCGCCCGCATTCTTCCCATGAAACAAAAATTGTTTGACAGCTATGACATCAAAACCAAACTTGACGCAAAGGAAATCCTTGAGACGTATAGCATGTACGGAGCCAGGTTAAAAGAGTACATCACCACCACCCATATTGAACTAAACAATGCAATACAGAAAAAGAAAAACATCCTCTTAGAGGGTGCGCAGGGAACCATGCTTGACGTCGACTTCGGCACCTACCCGTACACGACCTCATCGAGCACGACCGCGGGCGGGAGCACCATCGGCGCTGGCATCGGACCACGGTGCATCGATGAAGTCATCGGGATCGTCAAGGCATACACAACCCGTGTCGGTGAGGGGCCGTTCCCAACGGAGCTTCTTGACAAGACCGGTCAGCATCTCCAGCAGGTCGGTCATGAGTTCGGAACCACGACGAGTAGGCCACGCCGATGCGGCTGGCTTGATCTCGTCATCGTCAAACACGCGTCCGTGATCTCAGGGCTTACAAAACTAGCGATCACCAAACTTGATGTCCTAAACGGCCTGTCACAGGTCTATATCTGCACTCAGTACACCTTCGAGGGAAAACGAATCGATTACTTCCCCGCCAACATCGAAGACGTCGCTGCCTGTAAACCCGTCTACAAAGAATTCAAAGGCTGGGAGACGATCGACCCGAAAACAGCAACGTTCACAGAGTTACCCAAAGAGGCACAGGTGTACCTGAAATTCATCGAAAAAGAAGTCGGAGTCCCAATCCAACTCGTCTCAATCGGCCCAGGGAGAACCGAAACCATAGAGGTGATCCCTAAAGAAGTTGTTTCACCGCAAGCGCAGTCTGAATCCAGCGTAGGTACGAGTTAGATGCAGCACGAAGGGAGCTGACGTCATCGGTTTCGATCGTAAGTGTGAGTTTTTTATCTTCAACAGAAAAAGAGACGGTGGATTTCGGTATCTTGTGGGTAATCTCAGGTGAAAGCGCAGCAACTACGATCGAGGCATCCTTAGGAGAAGGAAAATGAAAGATGAACTGCGCGCGGTTCGTCATACGCCTTTGATGCGTTTCGCTACCGTCGGTCGCTCTTTATAGAACACCTTGCTTCCGCAGTACGGGCATTGCATCCCGATGTTTTTCACATCGAACTGCACCGCTTTCTTGCACAGCCCGCACTTGTACCTGGTCACTTGGATTCCTCCTCAGCGGGTATCTCGACAGGGAGCCCCTTGAGGATTCGAACTGCAACTGACCCAGCAGGCGTGGTCGGCATGTATGCGCCACCGGCAAAGACCGTCCCACATTTCTTACATTCCCAGATGCTGGTGCTCGTACGCTGTACCGCTTTCTGACCGCACCGTGGGCACGCGTGGCGAATCTTCTGTTGGCTTTCGACCTCGCGTACCATGGTTCGTGCCTTGACGCCGTATCGCGAGGATAAGCGACCTGCTGAACCAACTTTCTTCGTTCGTTTTGACATCGTTATTTCCCTATTTTCGCGTATAATAGCTTTCGTATTTCTTGCCCGTTAACGAGAGCACCTTTTATAACTTTTTGTATCTCTTCCTTGGAAAAGCTCCCGGAAAGCCCTTTTTGCATCGCCCGCAGGTCACCCCTGTGGTCGGTTGCGACCGTCAGACGCGCGTCCGCGATCAGTTCCTCGTCAAGGCTTGCATCAAACATGACATAGTCGTTTATTTTGATAGCGGTACAGGAGATCGGCGGCTCTATCATGGGCAGAGGAATATCTTTAATATCCTTTGACCCCTCCTTGTTTTTGCTGGCGATGAATTCATCTAATCCTGGGATGGAATATAGATCTATTATCTCTTTTATTGATGTCCTGTTGTACCAGGTTTCAAGATCCTTTTTCTCTAATGTTCCAGACTGTAAGAATCGAAGGATCGGTATCTTGGTGGTCGAAAGCGCTGCAAGGGCCCCAAGAGACGCACCGTCGAATAAATTCCCGTCGTAATCAAGGATATGAATATCAATAAAGACAATCCAGACCTTCTCCCCGGCGGTGATAACCAGTTTTTTAATATCAACGACCTCTGATTCACGCACCCCGCGGTCCACGACCCGCGCAAGCTCTATCGCGTCCTCCCGCGGCGGACCTGACTCGAAATCAGGGGATGCAAGCGGGACGAACTCCGCTGTGGTACTGAGCACGCCGCAATCGGGGGTATCTGGGAAAGGCTCACCAAGATCCATTTTAATGCCGACAAGCACCTGGGTGTTCCCAATCTTGACCCGCGCGCTGCCTTCTGCCTTGTTCACTACCTTGGTCTCAATTTCAATGGTTCGATATTGATCAAACGTACGGCCATCGATGCGCTTCCCTTGCTCGGCAAGCTTCGTAATGTAATCCTTCTTAATCGCTGGAATTATCGTCATTCTTGCACCTCCGCGGCAACCACGGACTGATACTTATGCATGATCGCCTTCTTCTGAAGGTCTGAGACGATATGACAGCCTTTCACAGCAAGATCAAATGCTTTGTTAAACTCATCAAAGGTGAGATGACCGTCCATCTGCAGCAGGAGCACCTCACCGGTTCGCGGTGAAATCGCAACAGGCAAGTCCGCCTCACCGAGATTGTCCTCTTCGTTCCCAAGGTCAAGAACGACTTGACCGTTGATTTTCCCAGCGGCGCACGCGACCGGGATATCACGCATCGGGATTCCCGCATCGACCAAGGCGACACCCGCAGCGGTAAGCCCCGCGCACCTGGTCCCAGCCTCAGCATCCAAGACCTCGATATTCACATCGACTGTCGCCCGCGGGAACTGCTCTGTCAAGATCACCCGTTCAAGCGCCTCAGAGATCACCTTTGAGATCTCCACGCTGCGCCGATCAGGCCCTGGCCGTTTCCGATCCTCGACGCTAAACGCAGCCATGTTATACCGCGCTTGCACTATTGCACGCAATGGGTTTTGGCAATGCCGGGGGACCGCCTCGCGAGGACCATAGACCGCAACCAACACCTTGTTGCCGCCCCATTCCAAGTAGCAGGAACCGTCAGCCCGATGAAGCACCCCTGCCTCAATCTTGATTTTTCGCAGGTCTTCTGGGCTACGGCCGTCTAATCGCTTTCCTTCACTATTGATTAGTTTAATATCTGATTTCATCATCTTACATCCTTTGCATCTTTTTTCAAGAGTTCCTCGATTCTATCAGTGAGGCCAAACGTGATGGCTTCACTTTCGATCTTATTGATCGCCTGTAGCACCTTCGCGATGCCCCCAGCATCGCCGTCGATCCAGATACGTCCGTTTTGACCGACGAAGATGCGGCAACGGGTGTACTTCTTTATCAATGCGATCATTGACCCTTTCTTCCCAATGATCCGAGGAACTACTGAAGACTCAACCTCGATAATATGACCACCCTTGATCTTGAACAAGTTACGATCATTGAGTGTTATCTGTAATTTCTTCGATTCATCAACTGAAAGAACCTTGGCCAGTATGGCATCGCCAGTGTTTAAATACTTTTCTGTGTCAGCGAAATCAATCTCCCATGGCACTTCGTTCACATGCAGGAGTGCGGGGTAGGGGGCGTTGATGTCGACCATCCAGTTCGACGTGGACGCCTCTTCAACGACACCGATCACAAAATCACCGACCACTGGATCATACCGACCTTTTAGTGGAACCACATGAATGAAATTTCCTTGAACGCTTACAATCCCGAGTCGCTCCGCGTAGATCTTCCCGTTTTCCACAAACGTACCGCGGCCAGCTTTCATCGCTGGCGTCTCGCCGATCACCTGACTCGGAATAACGATTTGACGTGCTTCATTTGCCATAAAATAATTACCTCTCCAAGTGTTATTTTAAAACCCGTGTCTCGACATTTCCTTTCGTAAGGGTATTGAGCCGGTCATAGAAATCTGCTTGCATACCTGCAGGGAGCTTTACGATCCCAATCCAAGAGCCGTCTGACTGCCATTCCTCACGCTCAAGCGTCCCGAAACTGCGGACCGCACCATAGGCTTTCCCGACATACTCAGGCGGGATCTTCACCGACACCCGTGTTTGTTCCATAGAGATCGGGATGATTGGTCGTAATGCCTCGATAATCGTTTTCATCTGCTGGTTCACTGATTTAAACGGGTCAATATGGACCTTGGCCTCCGCCATCGCAAGCTCAATGCGGGTTCGCGGATGCGGCATCTTTGTCTTCGGGTCCATCGCGTTTCGGACAATCAAATCAACAATCCGTTTCTTCTTCTGCTCCTGCATCTCGCGACGCTGCTCGGTCGTCAGCTGTATCTCACCTTTTTGAATAATCTCCTTTGCGATCACCGTGATGTCGGTTGTGTTGAAATGCTTCTGCAGCGACTCCACCGACGCATGCGTCCCTTTCTTTGAATCACTAAACACGGCATCAATGGCAAGCGCTGAGAGAATATTCTCTGTTTTACCCTCCATGATATGCTCTGCCTCATGAGGATCCACAAGGACCTCAAAGCGATCTGCTCCTTTATGCAACCGTGCAATGACCGCGTCTTCTAAACTAACCAACTTTATTTACCTCCAAGAGCCTTTGTCACAAACGACTTTGTCTCCGCGGGTGACAAGATATGGAAATTCACTCCTTTCTTCACGACGCCAATTTCGATCGCCTCAGGGTTTAATTTCCCCTCAGTTCCTTTATGGAGGGCTTTCACACCCATATCGATCGCCTCTTCAAGTGTCATCCCTTCCTTGTAATGCTCCTCGAAATACGCCATGGCACCGGTTCGTCCTGCCCCCTCGCTTGCGGCTTTATATTCCATAAGAGCCCCGGAGGGATCCGTGGAGAACAACCGGGCACCGGTCTCGTCAACACCAGCAATCAACAGCGCTGTTCCGAACGGCCGTACCCCACCATATTGGGTGTAGGTCTGTTTGAAATCACAAATGCGTTTCACGAGTGTCTGTACCTGGATTTTTTCGTTATAGGTGATTTCGTTAATCTGTGCATCGAGTCGAGCCTTGTCGATCAAGGAACGGGCGTCGGCGACAAGACCAGAGGTCGCGCATCCGATGTGATCATCGATAACGAAGATCTTCTCGATGGAATCCGGTTCAATTAAACGGGATGTGATTCGTTTATCAACAATTAATATCACGCCGTCCTTACATTTCACACCGACGGTGGTGGTCCCACGTTTTACCGCCTCTCGTGCGTACTCCACTTGGAACAACCGTCCATCAGGCGAAAACACGGTTATCGCTCTATCATACGCCATATTCGATGGTTGCATTTTCTTTTTCACCTCGGCTTTATTCTGTTACTAATCTGGTTCTCCCTTAATTTCAAGCATGAATACACTTTTGATGTAAATAGTTTGTGTTCGCGTTCATTTTCCAGAGAAAAATAGGCCACGAATGCAATTGTCATACGCCTTTTTTTTCGCCCCATAGTATTTTATGGAGCTGCACCCCGAGTCGCACCGATAACCCATCGTGAAGAATCCATGAGGCGAGCCGTCGGGGGTCTGTTCCCCATACTGGTTGGAGGAACACCATGCACCGTGGTTTGTAGGTTTTGATTATTTTTTTCGCGTACTCGTAATCCTCTTTTCGTTTGATGATGAATTTCATTTGGTCATTTTTTGAAAGCAGCGCAATGTTGTTGAAGTTCATGTGCTGATGCATGTGAGATGAGGGACATTTAATGTCAAGTGAGATCATCACGGATTTTTTCCCAATGATTTTTTTTACGGATTTGCTTCCATTGGTCTCGATGCAGATTTCATAGTTTTTGCGCATAAGAACTGCCAGGAGATTCATGAGATCTTTTTGCAGCAGTGGCTCCCCACCGGTGATACAGACGGTAGAGCACGCATAGGATTGAATGAGCGTAAGAATTTCGTCAACGTTCATCTCCTTGCCGTCATCGTACGCGTAGGTGGTGTCACAATATGAGCATCGAAGATTGCAGCCTGCGGTCCTGACGAAAACAGTGGGAAGGCCTACCCATGCTCCTTCTCCTTGCAATGAGTAAAAAATTTCATTTATTTTCATTTGTGTGATGTATTTGGCGTACCAATTAAAAACTTTGCTCAATTCAAACGGGAAAGATATATGATATACTGTATGTAAAAATATTTATAGGGGAAGTGATATTACGGGTAAGCCGTTCCAACGTTACTAGAGATAGAGTATAGTATATAAAATGAGTGGTATAGCGACCCATCCTTGGGCCCGTAGCTCAGCTAGGTAGAGCATCTGGCTTTTAACCAGGTGGCCAAGGGTTCGAATCCCTTCAGGCCCGCCTTTCCTTGAAAGGAACGCAGGAGGAATGCAGTATCGCAGTCCCGCCAAAAAAATATTACGACATCTTAGGACATAAGCTGGTTCCAGAACATACGATTTTATCTGATAAGGAGAAAAAGGAGCTGTTGGAGAAATTCGATATCAGACCCGATCAGCTGCCACGGATTTTAGCAACCGATCCCGCAGTGTTGTCTACCGGTGCGAAACCAGGGCAGATTATTAAAATCATCAGAAAGAGCCCGACAGCGAAATATGCGACTGCCTATCGGTTAGTTGTTGCGAGTGAAACCGTTGAGAGTTTTTCCTTCACTGAACCCTCAGAGGAGTTCAGTGTCTCAAGTGAAGAGATGTAAAAAGGGGTAAATGAGGAGTACTTATGAGAGAGTTAGTTGATGCATTTTATCGAGAACGAAGTATCGTGAACCATCAAATTGCCACGTATGATGATTTTTTGGCGCATCGTCTCCAACGCATCGTTGACAGTACGATCATCGGCCAAGAAGAAGGCATGCAGAAAGGGTTCATCTACCCAGAAATCGAGGGGTACAAGATTAAATTCGGGAAGATCAAGGTCGGGCTTCCGCAGGTAAAGGAAGCAGACGGTACCGAGCGGCCGTTGACACCCATGGAGGCACGGTTGCGTGACCTCACCTATGAAGCACCGATTGAGCTTGAGTTCATCCCAGTGAAAAACGAGGTCGAGTACGAGCCTGAGACGGTCCGTATCGGTGAGCTTCCTATTATGGTCAAATCCATGCGGTGCAACATTTCACGAAAGGTTCTGGAGGAGAGACTGGATCGCCCGCTCGCTGACGATGATTACCGGCGAGAGCTTCAGCAGATGCAGGAGGATCCGTTAGACCCCGGTGGGTATTTTATTAGTAATGGAACGGAACGGGTGCTCATCACGGTTGAGGATCTCGCCCCAAACCGGGTTCTTGTGGAGCGGTCCAGCAGATACGGTACCGATGTAGAGGTTGCAAAAGTGTTTTCTCAGCGGGAAGGGTACCGTGCATTAACTGTCGTAGAAAAACGAAAAGACGGGATGCTCATGGTGAGTTTGCCAACCACCTACGGGCAAATCCCTTTGATTGTCCTCCTGCGTGCGCTTGGCATGGAGGACGATAAGGAAATCGTCGATGTTATTTGTGTTGACCCCAAGATGGAGCCGTACGTGCTCGCCAATATCGAGGAATGTGCGAAAGAATATTCGATTACCACGAAGGAAGAGGCCGTGGCGTACCTCGGGAAGAAATTCGCTGGCGGACAAGCAAAAGAGTACCGGGTGAAACGAGTCGAGACGATCATGGATCGACATCTGCTTGCGCACCTGGGAAATGATCCGGCGGATCGGCTCACGAAGGCTATTTTCATGGCGCGTATGGGCATGGCGGTCCTTGAGCTTGCACTGGGGAAACGAGAGCAAGATGATAAGGACCATTACGCAAATAAACGGTTGAAACTCGCAGGGGACCTCATGGAGGATCTCTTCCGAGTCGCATTTACCGCCCTGTGCAAAGATCTGAAATATCAGATTGAACGAATCAATGCGAAAGGAAAGGAAATCAAGATCGCGTCATCACTTCGCTCTGATGTGCTTAGCCAACGAATCCACCATGCACTCGCAACAGGAAACTGGGTGGGTGGACGGGCTGGGGTCTCACAACTTCTTGATCGGACCAGTAACCTCGCGGTCCTCAGTCACTTGCGACGGGTCACCTCACCGTTAACCCGATCTCAGCCGCACTTTGAGGCACGTGATCTTCACTCTACCCAATGGGGACGACTCTGCCCGAATGAAACACCGGAAGGACCGAACTGTGGTCTCGTCAAAAACCTGGCATTAACCGTGGAAATTTCAGAGGGATTTGAGGAGAAAGAGGTCGAGGCCACGCTACGTGAACTCGGCATAAAAGAGCTCACCAAACACGTGACTGGCGCGAGAGTCTACCTGAATGGTGACCTTATCGGGATGCATCAGAACGGCGCTGACCTTGTGAAAAAACTCCGAGAGCGACGACGAAACGGGTTGCTCAGTAATGAAATCAATGTTACGTACGATGTCGAGGGAAACGATGTGATCGTGAACTGCGACTGTGGCAGATTACGACGACCGCTTCTCGTCATTGAGAACGGGAAACTCTTGTTAAACCAAAAATATCTTGCTGATCTAAAGGAAGGAAAAAAGAAATGGACAGATCTTATTAACGACGGGATCGTCGAATACATCGATGCAGAAGAAGAAGAAAACGCACTCATCGCATTACGGGGAGAGGATCTTACCTCAGAGCACACCCACATGGAGCTGGATCCAATGTGCATCCTTGGTATCGGCGCATCACTGGTTCCATACCCAGAGCATAACTCATCGCCTAGGATCACCATGGGCGCAGGCATGGGGAAACAATCACTCGGGTTCGGTGCATCAAACTACCGGATACGACCAGATACACGAGGCCACCTTCTCCATTACCCGCAGATGCCACTCGTTCAAACTCATCCCATTCATTACATTAAATTCAGGGAGCGCCCTGCTGGCCAGAATTTCATCGTCGCAGTCGCCTCGTTCCAGGGGTATAACATGGAAGATGCGTTGATCATGAGTAAATCTGCGATTGAGCGAGGGTTAGGGAGAAGCACATTCATTCGAACCTATAGCAGTGAGGAAAAACGATATCCTGGTGGTCAAGAAGATCACTTTGAGATTCCAAATCCGGATTGCCGAGGCGTACGCAGTGAAGATGCGTACAACAATCTTGGTGAAGACGGACTCATTTCACCAGAATGTAGCGTGAACGGCGGAGACGTGCTCATCGGAAAGACATCACCACCGCGGTTCCTTGAGGAACCCACTGATTTTCTCACCCCACAAAAACGACGTGAAACATCAGTCACAGTACAACATGGAGAAGGCGGTATTGTTGATAAAGTCATGCTGTCAGAATCGGTCAACGGCTCACGAATGGTTAAGATAAAGGTTCGGGAACAACGGATCCCGGAGCTTGGAGACAAGTTTGCTTCGAAGCACGGCCAGAAAGGAGTCATCGGCTACGTTCTACCCCTTGAAAATATGCTATTCAATGAGGAGGGCATCTCCCCTGATCTTATCATTAACCCGCATGCTATCCCGTCGCGTATGACCGTTGCTCATGTGCTTGAGATGATCGGCGGGAAAGTCGGATCCCTTGAGGGTAGAATCGTCGACGGCACCGCATTTAGCGGGGAAAACGAAGAGCAATTGCGTGACGCACTCGTTAAGAATGGGTACAAACACAATGGAAAAGAAACCTTCTATGACGGTCTCACCGGCCGACCATTGGAATGTGATATCTTCGTTGGCTGTATTTACTATCAGAAGCTGCATCATATGGTCGCGGGAAAGATTCATGCGCGTTCCCGGGGACCTGTTCAGATCCTCACCCGGCAACCAACGGAAGGTCGGGCGCGAGAAGGGGGTCTTCGGTTTGGGGAAATGGAGCGGGATTGCCTCATCGGCCATGGTGCATCCATGGTGATTAAAGATCGTCTGCTGGATGAGTCAGACATCACCATGAAGTATGTATGTAACACGTGCGGTCATATCGCGATGATCGACCGACATGGACGGCTCCATTGTAGCATCTGTGGCGACAAGGCTGATATTCACCCGGTGGAGATGAGCTACGCGTTCAAACTGCTAATTGATGAACTGAAATCACTGGTGGTTGTGCCACGGATTAAACTGGAGTCGTTGGTGTAGGAGGCGAAACGGAGATGTCAGGACCACGAAGTATCACGAAAAAGATTGGGGCGTTAGAATTTGCGGTGCTTTCGCCCAATGAAATACGCAAGATGAGTGCTACGAAAGTCATCACCGCGGATACCTACGATGATGACGGATTCCCGATCACGATGGGACTTATGGATCAGCGTCTCAGCGTCATTGAGCCAGGGTTACGTTGTAAAACCTGCGGGCTCAAAGTCGGGAAAGATAAATGCCCTGGTCATTTTGGTCATATTGATCTTGCGATGCCGGTGATCCATGTCGGGTTTGTGAAAACAATTCGGAACTGTCTACGAGCAACCTGTCGAAGATGCGGTCGTATCTTGCTTCCTGATAAGCAACTTGAGGAGGATCGAAAAACCATAGAGAAAAATAACGGGGAAGGACGGGATAATGCGTATGTCTTTAAAAGTATTATTTCTGATGCGGTGAAAACCGAGGCGTGCCCCCGCTGCGGGAACATTACCGGGAAAATTGATCTTGATAAACCAACCTCATTTCGGGAGAACGGAAAAAAGCTCACACCGACGGAAATACGGGAATGGCTTGAGAAAATACCTGATGAGGATCTTCCTTTGTTGGATATTAATGTACGCTCGGCACGACCAGAATGGATGGTTCTCACCGTGCTTCCTGTTCCACCGGTGACGGTTAGACCGTCAGTCACGCTGGAATCCGGGGAGCGATCCGAAGATGATCTGACTCATAAACTGGTTGATGTGATCCGGATTAATCAACGGTTACAGGAAAATCGGGATGCAGGCGCGCCTCAATTGATCGTTGAGGATCTCTGGGAGTTGCTCCAGTACCATGTGACCACCTACCTTGATAATCAGACCTCAGGGATTCCGCCGGCACGGCATCGGTCCGGTAGACCACTTAAAACCCTCGCGCAGCGATTGAAGGGGAAAGAGGGCCGGTTCCGGAGTAATCTTTCAGGGAAACGAGTGAATTTCTCAGCACGAACTGTGATTTCACCGGATCCAAATCTGAGCATTAATGAAATCGGGGTTCCTATTGAGATCGCACGGGAACTGACGATTCCTGTTCATGTGACAATTCTGAACCTTGAGTGGTGTAAGCAGTTGATTAAGCAAACCGCGAAAGGGGAAAAACCAGGGGATGATTACGTCCCGCATGTGAATTATATGAAGCGATTCCGGGAAGGAATCGAACAGCGCATCAAAGTCACGGAGAAAAACGCTGATGATATCGCGGAGAAGCTTGAGGTCGGGTTTATTATTGAGCGGCAGCTCATGGATAATGATATTGCGTTGTTTAACCGACAGCCGTCGTTGCATCGGATGTCCATGATGGCGCATCGGGTGAAGGTCGTTCCGTATCGATCATTTAGGTTTAATTTGTCTGATTGTCCGCCCTATAACGCTGATTTTGATGGCGACGAAATGAACCTGCATCTCCTACAGGGTGAGGAGGCAAAAGCCGAGGCGGAAATACTCATGAAGGTTCAGGAGAATATCCTCTCGCCGCGGTTTGGGGGGATTATCATCGGTGGGTTGCATGATCATATCTCGGGATGTTTCCTGTTAACCTACGAGGATAAAACGTTTTCAAAAGAGAAGACAGCGCAGATTTTATCCTCGTTTAAATATAAGGGGAAGTTCCCCGAGGTCCATGAGGAAAATGGGGAAAGTTTTGTGTACGGGAGGGACATTTTCAGCGTGCTACTCCCAAAGGATCTCAGTCTTGAATACAAGGCAAAAGCATGTTTCCATTGTGAAACGTGCCAGGGGGCTGACTGTCCCCATGGTGCGTATGTTATAATTAAGAATGGAAAGTTGAAACAAGGGATTATCGATGAAAATAGTATCGGCTCGTTTAAGGGACGTATCATTGAGCGTATCATCCGTGATCATGGGACGACCGTTGGAAGACAGTTCATCGATGACGTCACTCGCCTCGGGATAGCGGTGGTGACGATCGTTGGGTTTACCACAAGTATTGATGATGAAGACATACCTGTAGAGGCGAAACGTCAGATCGAAGAAGGGTTACAGAAAGCACAGCATAAGATTAACACCCTGGTCACCGCGTATGAACATGGAGAACTTGAATCATTGCCTGGGAGAAGCCTTGAGGAGACATTAGAAATGGAGATCATGCGGGTGACCGGCCGGGCTCGAGATATGGCGGGTGAAATCGCTAGTAAATATCTTGGGTTGAACAATAGCGCAGTCATCATGGCGAAATCAGGGGCACGAGGCTCGATGCTCAACCTTTCACAGATGTCAGGGTGCGTCGGTCAGCAAGCAGTCCGAGGTGAACGCATCTCCCGTGGGTACAAGTATCGGACGTTACCTCATTTCAAGAAAGGAGATCTTGGCGCGAGCGCAAAGGGGTTCGTTGCGAACAGCTATAAAAGCGGGTTGAACCCGACCGAATATTTCTTCCATTCCATGGGAGGTCGTGAAGGTCTTGTCGATACCGCGGTTCGTACCTCGCGTTCCGGATATATGCAGCGACGTCTGGTGAACGCATTAGAGGACCTTAAAGTGGAAACGGACGGGACAGTGCGTCATACCGGTGGCGAAATCATCCAGTTCATCTATGGCGAGGATGGTGTTGATCCCGCACGGAGTATAGGTGGAAAAGCCGTGGACATCGATCGTATCATATATGATATAAAACAGGAGGGGTAGTGCCATGGCGAAGCCGACTACAAAAAAGAAACCCGCGGTAAAAAAAGGGAAACCGATCATAAAAAAACCTGTGAAAGCAACAAAGCCAAAGGCGCCTCTCGCAAAAAAGAAACAACCAATAAAGACAGTCGTGTCAAAAATCAAAACCCCGCCAAAGAAACAAATACCAGAGAAAAAAGTAGCAAAAATCCTTAAGGAAAAAAAGCCTCCTGCGAAAAAAACAAAAGTAACCGAGGCAATAAAAATCAGGGAGCAGAAAGAACCGGAGCGGACATTTCTTCCACCACCAAAAAAAACAGAAGAAGAATCAAGAGAATACAAGGCGATCCGGTCAGAAATTACCAGATGCTTAAAAGACCGATTTCTTCCCATTTCCATTATCGACGGAATCATCGAACGGGTGGCCCGGGATAAAAAACTTGAAACAAAGGTAAAACAAATTGTCGAAAAAGCAATCGAAGAATATTCGAAAAATCAGATTGACCCGACAGAAGCCTGCGGCATGGTGAGTGCACAAAGCATCGGGGAACCAGGTACGCAGATGACCATGAGAACCTTCCACTATGCTGGTGTCGCAGAAATCAACGTCACCTTAGGGTTGCCACGACTGATTGAGATCGTGGATGCCCGGTCGACCCCCTCAACACCAATGATGAACATTTATCTCCGAGATGAGTACCGTATAAGTCCAGATCTCGCAAAGGAAATCGCAAATAAAATTGAGATCACCCGACTTACCGATGTCGCTGACATCGAGATGGATCTTATCAATATCACCATTCTTATTAAACCAAATAAAAAAACCATGGAGAAAAAAGGGATCACCATAGAGGAACTGCTTGACCGTGTGCAGACGGCGCGAAAAATCAGTGCGAAAATCGAAAAAGAAGCAATAAAAATCACCTTGGATGAACCAGGCTATAAGGCGCTTCAAAACATGAACGAGACCCTCAAAAACCTGAAGATCAAAGGCATCGATTGGATCAAACGGGTCATCATCAGAAAAGAGCCAAATGAAGGGTACGTTATTTACAGTGAGGGGAGCAACCTCAAAGAAGTCCTTGACATAGAAGGGGTTGACCCCTATCGAACGACCACGAATGATATCCATGCGATCGCCCGGGAACTCGGCATTGAGGCAGCACGGAACATGATCATCCAAGAAGCCTACTCCACGCTCTCGGAACAAGGGCTGAACGTGGACATGCGCCATATCATGCTTGTCGCTGATGTAATGACCGCGGATGGAACTGTTCGTGCAATCGGACGACATGGGGTGAGTGGTGAAAAAAGCTCGGTGCTTTCCCGGGCCGCGTTTGAAATCACCGTCAACCATCTGCTTCTTGCAAGTCAGCGAGGAGAATCAGATACCCTCAATGGCGTCGCAGAAAACATCATCGTCGGACAGCCGGTGAACCTCGGTACTGGCGCCATCGAACTTGTCATGCATTATTCGAAAAAACTAAAACAGAAGGGAAAGTAAATGTTAGATGTAAACAAAGCGTTAAAAGATGTCTCTAAAAAAGGAACCATCATCATAGGGGAAAAACAAACGAAAGCAGCGGTCCAGAAGGGAAACGCAAAACTCGTTGTCATTTCGAACAACTGTCCCTACGCCGAAACGATTCTGTCTTTAGCAAAGGATCATAAGGTTCCGGTGTACAACTACGCTGCCACTGGGGTAGACCTTGGATATACCTGCGGGAAGAACTTCCCGATCTCTGCATTGGCAGTGCTTAAGGAAGGGGAATCCAACATCCTACAGCTGGTCCAGAAAAGGAAATAATACAAATGGCAGAGATCACACTTTCAAACGAAACCGTTCAGTACATTAATCTTGCGTCGAAGTATTCCGGCGCAAGCATTCGAGACTGCGTGGCGGAAGACGACCGTGTTGTTTTTGTTGTTGAGAAGGGGCAACTTGGGATCGCGATCGGCAGCAAAGCCAAAAACCTAGAGAAACTCCGCTCCCTTTTTAAGAAAAGTGTGAAGTTCGTTGAATTCGACGCGGATAAAATCAGGTTTGTAAAAAACCTCTGCAAACCGTATGAAGTGACCAAGGTGACCGTGGAAGGAGACGAAAACGCTAGCGTCATAAAAGTTGAGGTGAATCCGCGTGATAAATCAAAGCTCATCGGGAAAGGCGGCCGTAATATTAACATGATTCGTAAACTTGCTCAACGCCATCACCTCATACGGGATGTGCAAATTAGCTAAGATGTCTCTCCCGTAAGCAACGCTTTTATAGGGGTGTGTATTCCAGGATTTGAGGGCAGCACGTGCGCATACGAGACCATCCTATTATCGATTTTAAAAAACGAAAGAAACTCCGGTTCTGCTATAAAAAAAAACAGCTTGTGGGCGAAGAAGGCGACACGATTGCTTCTGCGCTGCATGCGGCTGGTGTGAAAACCCTGACAAGAAGCGTAAAGTATGAAAGCCCTCGAGGTTTTTTTTGCGGGATTGGTAAATGCTCTTCCTGTCTGATGCGAGTAAACGGGATTCCAAATGTACGAACCTGCATCGCCCCGCTGAAAGAAGGTATTTGTGTTGAAATGCAGGATAAGCTCGCTGATCTGCCTAGTGCAAGATTCTATGGTAAACCGAAAAAAATGTTGACGGTAAACGTGCTTGTTGTTGGTGCTGGTCCTGCTGGATTATGTGCAGCGATTGAAAGCGCGACACATGGAGCAACAGTCCTTATTGTTGATGAAAACCAAGTCGTTGGCGGACAGCTCGTGAAGCAAACGCATAAGTTCTTTGGCTCCATGCAAGAACGCGCAGGAACGAGGGGCATTGACATTGCAAAAGAGCTAGAGCAGGAGTTACGCAAGCTTCAGAACGAAGGGAAAATCACGGTCATGACAGATTCAACGGTAATTGGGTGTTATGAGAGCAAAAAGAAACACCGATTTGGTGTCGTTGAACGGTACGATTACAAAAGCAGGCTGTATGAGGTGTTGTGCGATACGGTGATTTTAGCCTGCGGCGCCATGGAGAACATGCTCCTGTTTCCTGGAAACGATCTCCCTGGAGTGTATGGCGCCGGTGCGGTGCAAACGCTGATGAACGTGTATGGGGTAAAACCAGGTGACCGAGTAATCATGGTCGGTGCAGGTAACGTCGGTCTCATCGTCGCCTATCAATTGCTCCAGGCTGGAATCAAGGTCGATCGCGTTGTTGAAGCAGCGCCGACGATTGGCGGGTATCATGTACATGCCGCGAAGTTACGGCGTTGCAGCGTTCCTATTCAGACATCGCATTCTATCAAGGAAATCTACGGGGATGAGAAAGTCAAAGGTGCAATTATCGTACAGCTTGACGAGCATTGGAAACCAATTGAGAATACCGAGGAAGATATCAAATGTGATACGATCTGTCTTGCAGTCGGTCTCACTCCGTCAACGAGATTGCTTTCACAAATCGGCGTCGAGCTACAATTTATCCCAGAGGCTGGTGGGTATGTCGCACTTCATGATGACTCCATGCAGACCTCAGTAAAAGGCGTGTATGTCGCGGGTGACGCCTCCGGTATTGAAGAAGCATCAACCGCGATGATCGAAGGGAAAATCGCAGGACTTGCTGCTGCTATTCAATTGGGATGTACGAAAAATAAAGGACTTTTAGATCGGTACAGAAAAGAGCTTGCTTGTCTTCGGGCAGGACCGTTTGGTGAAAAACCAAGGATTGCGAAACAAAAAATAGCGAAACTAGTGGAGGCACGGCATGCGTGACTACGAAAAGAGCGGTGTGCTCACAAAAAAAGAGTTACCGCACCCTTCCAAGCGGCAACTCGAGAAAGGAGTGGCAATCCTTGAGTGCATCCAGGAGATCCCCTGTAATCCCTGCGTAGATTCCTGCCCCGTACATGCGATCTCCATGAAAGACATTAACGCTCCACCAATCAATGATTTTAACAAGTGTATCGGGTGTACAAAATGTGTTGGCATCTGCCCGGGTCTCGCTATCTTTGTCGTAAAGGTAAAGGACAGAAAAGCATGGATCACATTACCCTACGAGTTCGTGCCTGTGCCAAAGGTCGGAGACATCATGAAGGCAGTGGATAGAACAGGAACTGTCCGCGGAGACGCCCTGGTGAAAAAAGTCGTGAAAAGCGGAAAAACCATGGTTATTACCATCGAGGTCAATAGTTCATTAGCTATGGACGTGCGGAATATACGGGTTGGTCCATGAAACGAAGCATAGTCTGCAGGTGTGAGGACATCAGCGAGGAAGATGTGTTACAAGCAATTGACGAAGGATACACCGATATCGAGGAGCTTCGCAAGAAACTCCGGATTGGCATGGGACCCTGTCAAGGACGCGCCTGTATTCAACTCGTGGCACGAATCCTTGAGAAAAAAACAGGGAAAAAAGTATCCACTATTCCGCTACCAACAGTACGGCCTCCCTTGGTTCCAGTCCCTCTTGGAACGTTAGCTCGTGAGAAGCATGAAAAATAAAGCAGATGTCGTTATCATCGGCGGCGGTATCAACGGGTGTTCTCTTGCGTACCGCCTTGCGAAGAAAGGCATGGATGTTGCGGTTATTGAAAAACGGTACCTCACCTCCGGCGCGACAGGAGCATGTGGCGCTGGTATCCGCCAGCAATGGTCCACGAAAGAAAATGCGACACTCGCAATCCAGAGCGTTAAAATCTTTGAGAAGCTAAGCTCTGAGCTTGGACAGGATATCGAGTTTCGACAAGGTGGGTACCTCATCGCGGTCCATGACGAAAAAGAGATGAAGCAAGCGGAAAAGAACGTTGCGCTGCAACGTTCCCTCGGACTAACGGTCGATATCTTACAACCGGAGGAGATCACTGATGTTGTCCCGATTCTGGATGTCAAGGGAATGAAAGCGATTGGCGCCACGTTCTGCCCGACCGATGGTCACGCGAACCCCTTTAAAACAACGTTTGCGTACGCGGATGCCGCACGAAAACATGGTGCTGACATCTATACTCATACGAAAGTCACCGGCTTGAAAACATCAAAAAAATTAATAAGTGCTGTGGCCACAGACCAGGGGACGATTCAAACCAAGGTCGTGGTGAATGCCGCGGGTATCGACTCGAAAACAATCGCGCAGATGGTAAAGGTAAACCTTCCTCTCACACCATTCCGCAAGGAAATCATGGCGACAGAGCGGTTAAAACCTCTTTTTGAGGCTATGGTGATTTCTTTTAAGGACGGGATTTACTTTAGCCAGCAAAGGGAGGGTCAAATTGTGGGTGGCCTTCCGATCCCCGAGGAGCGAGGTGGATATAAAACGATGCCAACATTTGCATTCTTGGAGCATATGGCCCAGACACTCACAAGGTACGCCCCCATCCTAAAGCATGTGAATATGCTTCGACATTGGACCGGTTTTTATGACGTAACTCCGGATGCACGACCGATCCTTGGCGAGGTTAAAGAAGTGAAAGGGTTCATCCAATGTAACGGGTTTAGCGGCCATGGCTTCATGATTTCACCCATGGTCTCCCAGCTGCTCGCTGATCTTATTACAGAGAATAAGACCTCCGAGATATTGGAGAATCTTAGTCTCAACCGATTCAAAGGAAAAACCATTGAGAAGGAGCTTTCCGTCGTTGGCTAGATTGTCGTAACAATAATAAATCTTGTACTGGTATCTTCCCCTGTTCTATGGATTACAAAGCAATCGGTTTTAAAGCGGGGTTAGAGATTCATCAACAGCTTGACGCCCATAAGCTATTTTGCGAATGCCCATCGAAAATCTCCGACCATGTCGATTATTCTTTTCAGAGAATGTTACGACCGACCCAGAGCGAACTCGGTGATGTCGATCGGGCTGCCCTTGAAGAGGCGCAACGGAAACGGAGGTTTTTATATTCAGCGTCGACAGCATCGACATGTCTTGTGGAGAACGATGAGGAACCACCACATTCTGCGAATAGTGAAGCTATTGATGTCTGTCTAACGATGGCTCTCCTGCTTGGTGCCAAGCCAGTCGATGAGGTGCAATTCATGCGAAAGATCGTGATCGACGGATCAAATACCACCGGGTTTCAACGAACTGCACTGGTTGCCATGAACGGATGCCTGAAAAATGTCAGGATTTCCACCCTGACACTCGAGGAAGACGCAGCGAGAAAATTAGCAGAAAAAAAGAATCTGGTGAATTACGGTCTTGATCGGTTGGGCATCCCCCTTATTGAGATTACCACCGCGGCTGATATCACCAGCCCAGAGCATGCACGAGAGGTCGCGGAGCAACTTGGGGTGCTCCTCCAGGCGACAAAGAAAGTGAAACGCGGCCTGGGGACCATTCGACAGGACCTGAACATCTCGATTGCGAAAGGAGCCCGAATTGAGGTCAAGGGGATTCAATCCTTAAGCTCCATAGCAAGGGTCGCTGAGATCGAGGTCCTCCGACAAAGAGGGATTCTTGACATAGCACAGACCCTTCGAAAGCGAACGAAAAAAAGTGACCTAGAGGATCTTCAAAGCGTTGATGTGTCCTCCGTGTTCACCCATTCTGCCTCCAAAATGATACAAAACCAACTGAAAAATAAAGGCGTAATTAAAGGGATCCGCCTCGCAGGATACCATGGGCTATTAAAACAAAAAGATACTCGAATCGGAAAAGACCTCGCGCTCTATGCCCGACTCGCTTCAGGGATTGGCGGCATCATCCACAGCGATGAGATGCCAGGGTACGGATTTTCAGAACAGGAGATCGAAGACCTTCACTCGATACTGCATATGGGACCTGAGGATGCCTTTGTCCTCGCGCTGGGAGCTCCGGTCGTGGTTGATGCTGCCTTAAACGCTGTAAAAAAGAGGGCAGCGATGTTCTTTGACGGCGCCCCAGAAGAAGTACGACGAAGCCTTCCTGATGACACCACAGAGTACATGCGACCGCTCCCCGGAGCAGCACGCATGTACCCAGAGACCGATGTTCCTCCCGTAAGAATCACAAAGGAGCATCTTGACAAAATCACGTTACCTGAAAAACCTGAGGAGAAACGAAAGCGTCTCGCCTCTCAATACAATCTGAATGACGAACAGATCACACAATTGCTTTCCCATGGTTATGATGATGAATTCGAACATCTGGCAGTCCAGTTCCCAACACTTAAAAATGTGATTAGTCGAACCTTCCTTAATACGTTCCCTGAACTGGAAAACAAAGCTATACCTCTCGAGACGATTGATGAAAAGATACTCACCGCTGTATTTTCTGCTCTCTCACAAGAACGATTCTCAAAAGAAGCGGTGCCCTCGCTTTTAAGGTACCTCGCGCAACATCAAACCGGCTCATTAGAAGAGGCAATCCATGAATGCGGGGTACAGTCGACCGACGGTGAAGAGGTCGTACGAATTATTCGAAAAATCGTCTCCGAGCGAAAGGAATTTGTGAAAGAACGAGGGGCACATGCGCTTGGCCCGCTCATGGGGGTGGTCATGAAGGAGCTGCGAGGTAAAGTAGACGGAAAACTCATCAGTAAAACACTCGAGGAAGAGATACAAAAGGTTCTTTTGACAAAATGAAAAAATGCGATCCCTTCTTTTTATGTCCGAGGCGTGACCCGCTTTTTAAACAGGAATTTCAGGTTTTTCCAGCCGTCTTTAAAGCTTTCTAATTTCACCTGACCCTCACGGGCATAGAGGGTGGACGGTATTTCCAGAGACTTGAGGCCTTTCGTGGTGAACATCTCAATTTTTATTTCCTCTGAGAACGGCATACCGTCATTGAACTTCTCTAACGGCTGAATCTTACTAAGTGCATCTCTTTTGAAGATCCACATCCCTGATTGAGAGTCTTTGATGTTCACACAAAAAAGGATGTGAAGGGTGATTGCTAATACCAAGTTTCCGAATCGATGTTTAAGAGACATCGACCCATGTTTTAATGCCGCGAATCGATCGGTCGTGATGAAGTCTAGGTGTTTGTCCAGAAGCATCTGGATATACTCATGGATGCTATTGAAGGGGTAGGTCGCATCTGCATCCCCGGTGACGATGATATCGCCGGTTGCCTGTGCGAGACCGGTTTTATATGCCCGCCCGTACCCCTTTCGTTTTTCGATGATGACGACAGCGCCTTTACTGGCTGCGATTTCCCGTGTCCGATCCTTTGAATCACCATCGATTATCAAGATCTCCAGGTCCCAGTTGTGGCTCGAAAAGTAGTCTTTGTTGATCACATCAATGGTTTTCCCGATGCCGCGTTCCTCGTTGATCGCTGGGATAACAACACTTATTTTCAGGATTGCTCACTCCAAGTAAAGGAATAAGCATTAAGGGTTAAAAGGGTTTTGAAAAAAAATGGTAAAAAAAAGAGATAAAAAAGGGGGTTTGAAACCCCTTTATGTGCGTTTTTATTTCTGTCTGCGTCTGAGGAGCAGGAACGCTACTCCGATTGCTGCCACTAGGGTCAGAAGCTCAAAGCCGGGTATACCAGGTGTCTGCGCGATATGAATAGTGATTGGAGTTGCATTGGTGTACCCAGTAAAGGTGGCAGTGATTTGATAGTCAGCGCCGTTTTTATCTTTCACATCGGGGGCTTTAAGTTCAGTTATTCCGTTCGCGCCAGAGAAGACGGTTGCACCATTGAAAGTGACTGATGCGCCAGCGACGCCAGCTCCGTCATCATTGGCGATAGTGACCGTGAACGTCTGTGTCCCAGCGACCTTTGCGGAGGGTGGGATGATGATGAGCTTTGGCACATTGTTAACAGTTGTTGTTATTGTCGCGGATGCGTACCCGTCTTTGGTTGCAGTGATGGTAAGGGTCGCACCATTGCGTCCAACCGATGGGGCGGTGAATGTCACTTGTCCTGATGCATCGGTGGTGCCAGTTTGCGAGCCAGCAATGACTTGCACACCAGAGAGGCCTGGGCCAGTAGCGCTTCCATTGCGGACCATGACCGTGAAGGATGAATCTTCGTTAATTTGACTGATGGGGTCAATGTAAAGTCTCCAGTTTGTGACCCTTACGTACGTGTCAGAGGTTCTGTTCTCGATTGCGATGGTGATCTTACCGGTTTTTGTCGGAACTGTGGAGAAGGTTATCTTACCATCAGAGGTTGTCGTGCCGTTTTGCGCGTCGACAGCACCTCCAATGCTTACCCAGACATCATCTAATCCAGCACTACGTCCAGTGACAGTGATAGTCAAATCAGCGGCTTCGTTTAACACGACTGTGGCTGGTGTGACCGCGACATTAGCTATCTTGACTGGAGTTATACCAGTAGTGTGTGCCCAGGCGCTTCCTGAGGTCTTGGGTTTGAATAAGTAGGTGATGTTCTTTTTGTTCGCTGAAGCTGGCAGACCTTTTGCGGTAATATTGTTGACGGTTCCGACTCCATTGGTTATGGTTATTTGAATGGAGGTGTTCCAGAGGGGATGAGACACTAAACCTGTGGTCCCAATATTCGGAGTTGAATTACTCAGATACCATGTTCCGTTGTAGGTGATGTTATCAGTCATATTATCAATGAGCAGTGTACCGTTGACGGGTAGGCCGTTATATTTCACGGTAAATGTTCCCGTGACGTTATTATCGACCTTCCAGATGAGTTCGCTAAGGTCACAGGTGACATTAACCGCTTGTACCGTCAAGGTCGCATTATGTCCTTCGCTGTTCCAGGTGTTATTATGGGCATAGACGGTGTAGACGCCTGGTTTCTGTAAGTAGACACCAGAGGTAATGGTAATGTTGTCATTTCCAGAGATCATGCCTGAAAGAGCGGTACCAATTGAATCTGTTACATCTTTCCCTGTTGAATTGAATATCTGCACTATTAAATCACCGTGTGGTGGATATCCTGTTTTGTTTCCGGTGCTGTCAACCTTGGTGGTGTTGACCCATACCTTGCTGACTCGTTGTCCTGCCATAAAGGTGCTGGGCTGCATGGTGACTTTGAGGCTGTTTTGTGGTTTCATCTTTATCAGAGCGTATCCATATCCAACGCTTGGTGTATCGACGTAGACGGAGATGTTTCTCGGTGCTTTTGTATTTGTGAAAGGACCAGGAGGTGTGTGTGTTGTGGTTTGGTTGTGGGTTTGTTGCGAAGCATTCAAGAAGAAACTGTACTGTCCGTTGGTTGTCCGGGCCGTTCTGTATCCTAATCTACCAGAAAGGTTTCCAGCTGCTGTTCCATCTGAGTCGACTATCCACCAGAATGAGACGTTCGCGTTATTGTAGGGAGTCCCACTTGGATCTGTTACGGTGACCGTAAACGTTGTATTGACTCCGACTATAAATTGAGAGGGCGTAACGCTTACGACTGATCCGTTCGACGCGGTGAGAGCACCGCCGATCTGCAATGTCTCGCTTATTGTGCCATTGGATCCCCAATCAGCAGTAATGGTGATGTGACCACCGTTGAGTGCCATGGTTGGCGTCAGCCATACATGCCATGTCGTGCTATCTCGGAAATAATATGTTCCAGGGTAATCTGCTAACGATGTTCCTGCGCCGCTGAGGAATAATGCATCTCCTGATAAAGTGATGTTTTCTGCCGCTAGTATCGGGGTGTTTCGTGCGCCGACGCTTGAACCGCGGTACTTATGGTTTTTATTAATGATCTGGAATTGGATTTCTAACGCTTGTTGCGCTTTACTGGGGACGCTTGGGATGACTCCATCGTTTGGTTTACCACCGGGAATGACGCCCTGATCATTAATCCAATTGAACCGTAGACCACTTGCTCCTGAAACATCAAAAGTAATGTTTCCATCCCACTCAAGGGTCGCATTACCAGAGGCATTCTTTAATATTCTTATAGACCATGAACCATTTTCTCCGAAAACCGTGCTACCATCCATACCCCAAGAGGTACAGTTGATGATAACATATCCGTTATGTGTCCTGATCCATCCGTTTTTACCACCAGCGTTGGCACCATCGGTTGCGAAATAAGAAGTAACATTCCCTTCTGAAGCATTATAGATATAAACACGATAGGTGGTGGTTAGGTTTTTCCCATCGAATTTCTTACAGCTGACGTTCATTCCTCCATCGAAACTCCACCATTGCGACTGGTTAGAGCTGGCCATTGACAGTGTTGGCTCATTGGTTTCTACCGTGAAGTTCACGTAATCAGCCAAATATTTTGGTGGCGCAAAAGGACCACAACCTAATGTGGCGTTGTTGTGATATCGATAGGTTGGCGTTATCCAAGTTGCAGTACTGACCACGCCCGATAAATCGTATTTATAGATTTTTGTTGTAGGCGCCGTTGGCATGAATCTTAACCAAGTGCTTTCGTTCCCGAACGAGGTGTTCCATCCGAAGTTCCGATTCGTTGTACCTGGACTTCCGTATATGCGTTGGGCATAGTCAATTGATATTGCTGTTGGATCGTTATCGGAATATGCTGAAAAAGCATATGTACCCGCACCATGACCATTCGTATAATCATACAATTTCGCTGCGGTGATTGCCCATCCTATGCTCATATCGGTGAGAACATTATGGTAAACAAGAATGTAGTGACTATTTTCAATCTTCCACATGTCAATGAATCCTGTTGTGCCAGCGGCGAGATCATTTCCACTGCCGTCCTTTACCGTGACAGTTAATGTTTGGTTTTCACCGAAATTCAGTGATGACTTATCCAAAGAAACCGTCCATGCACTTGAGTTCACCCAGAACCATCCAGTTATTTTTTTCCATATAGAACCAGTAGTGTAGAAAAAACTCATGTTACTCATATTGACTCCATATGTAATGAGATTCGCTAACCCTCCAGTGGGTGCAATAAACCAAAGCCCTGAGACATTAAGATTTACACTTGAAAGGGATGGAGTTGCGTCTGACGCGGATATCACGGTTGAAGAATATCGCGTCCAATTCACCCAAACATAGTTATTGGGGATATCTTTCGAGCGGTACTGCGGATAATACAGATAACAATCTGTTGAGATAATCGTCCCATTGAAACTTAAATCTCGGGTTGTACCTGCTACAAGGTTTGGACTTGTCATGTTAAGAATCCTGTTGTTGGGGGAGGCCCGTAGAGTTCCTTGCCATACATCCACGCCGGGTACACCCCGTGCGCTAGGCAAACCAGCTTCTTTTGCGTTTACTTCAAAATTATTGAATAACACTACCAGCGTTGATAATACCATAACAAGTACTATCAAGGTAGCCATTATTTTGTTTCCTTTCATTTTTTATGTCCTCCTAAATTCATATTGCATATTGCTTCATGATGATCTGGTAAAACACATACCGGTTCACACCGTGAACCAACATATAAGCCCCTCACTATCTCATAGTAGGTAACTTATATCTGTGTCCTCACCGGACCTCAACTCACGTAAATATCTAGTTGTTTATATATGTTACGATTTTCCTTATCTTATAAACATCTATTGGTACAAAATTTTTATTATATAAGGATGAAGCTTCTTTTTTCGCAGTACCTAGTTTTTCATAAATCTGCTACAACGTTTTACTCTTCCCGTCCAACTTCACATTGAGAAGCCCGATCGCTTGTCGTAATTGTTTCTGTGAGTCTGTTTCATAAAAAATTTTTAATTTTGGGATGACGAGAAGGTGCCCGCAGCGAGGACATCGCGATGTTTTTTTCGAAAGGTCCACCCCTTTTACTTGTTTGCATTTCGGGCAGACAACGACTCCGAGTCTCATACGATGATTCATCGAAAAAGAACCTTAATTAATAAATATACCTATCATCATGTGGGCTTGACAGAGGCCCCGCCTTAGCTCAGTCTGGCTGGAGCGGCCGGCTGTAGACCCTACGGCCGATACCGGCAGGTCCCCGGTTCAAATCCGGGAGGCGGGACTGCTCTTTATATTTCCCATAATGTTTATTCCAATCTGTTTCATATTGTACTGAGAGAACGATGAGAAAGAAAGCCTTCGGAGTAGGTGTTCGATTAAACGATGCAGAGTCCGTGCGGAGGTATTTGAAGGAAAAAAAACTTCTGCGAGATGATCTCAAGATAACAAAAGATGATGAATATATATATTTCCCTGTTGTCAAGATTCCTGCGGAATTACGGAATTACAAGCAGGTGATAAAATTATTTGAAGAACGAAAAATAAAACCACGTTCGTATAAAGATCTTGTTTCCCTTCCGAAAAAACTCAGGGTTGAACTACCGACCTCTTATGATATTGTCGGGGACATCATTCTGATTAAACTCCCTAATGATCTTATAAAATATCAACAGGTTATCGGGGAGGCACTGCTTCGTGCTCATAAGAACATTCGAACGGTATGCCGTATAGAGTCAGTGTCTGGGGAATTACGGACACGCCATGTGGTGGTTATTGCTGGTGAACATCGTACCGTGACGACACATAAAGAATATGAACTTTCGTTTCTTGTTGATGTACAGAGCACGTATTTCTCGCCTCGTCTTGCCTCGGAGAGGAGACGGGTGACAAGTTTGGTGCAGCAAAAAGAGACAATTGTCGATATGTTTGCTGGGGTTGGCCCGTTTTCCATCATGATCGCTCGCTATGCTCATCCAAAGCTAGTGTATGCAATTGATAAGAACACAGAAGCCGTTCGATTAGCGAAGGAGAATGTTCGGAAGAATCATGTACTCGATCGCGTGGAGGTGATTCAGGCGGATGCGATAGATATTGCTCAGGTTGTACCTGAAAAAGCGGACCGGATCATTATGAATCTGCCTTTTTCAGCATTACGATTTTTTTCCTCCGCGTTACAAATCGCCCGTAATAATTGTATGATACATTACTACGATATAGCAAAAGATGAAGAAATTCAGGGGAGGATTGATTCGTTAAAAGAAATAGCGAATGATTGTTCCTTTGAGCTTTCTCATTTCTCGATATGGAAGATGAAGACGTATGCGCCAAGAGAATTTTATATAGGTATTGACATTACGGCTAGGAAACGTGCCGACGTAGCTTAGCCCAGTTGAGCGGCTGACTTGTAATCAGCAGGTCGGGGGTCCAAATCCCTCCGTCGGCTTTTTACTTATTTTGTTTTTCTGGGAGGGACCGATTTTTTCGTTTTGGTAGTTTGCCGCGGTATCTTTAAATACAATTATTGTTAAAAGTTAACACGTTACATTGTATCATTCACAAGGAGAGAGCAAGGAGAAGAAACAACATATGAATTCTCATCAAGAGCCACCAGGAGAAAAGGGACATTCCCAACGATTCATCGAACTCGATATGCTGAGAGGATTTGCAATCATTTTCATGATCATCCTCCATGTTATGTGGGACCTTGATTATTTCGGTATCATCCCTCTCAACAAAGACTTCTATTCCCTCAACATCATCGTTCCAATCATGTTCTTCCTCCTTGTAGGAATCTGCCAAGCAGTCAATAACGAAAAATACCAAAATCAACCAAAAAAAATGTACCTCAGAACCATACAACGGGGACTGTGGATCCTCAATCTTGGAATGCTTTTCACCGTACTCACCGCCATCGTTTCTCCAGATAGACCCATACTCTTCGGTGTTCTCCACTGCATTGGAGTATCAATTCTTCTGAGTGCGCTGTTCCTCAGATTTAAATCCTACAATATTATTTTTGCGATCCTCATCGTCATTGCTGGAACGATCATAGCAAATGTCTATCCTGTCAATAACCCTAATATCCTCCAACTTGCTGTCGGTTTCCACCAACCAGACATCGCACGACACACCATCGACTACTTCCCACTATTCCCCTGGTTAGGCGTTTGCCTGATAGGGATTGCACTCGGGAACATCCTTTATAAAAACAATAAAAGAAGATTTCCCATCCCAGATCTATCGAAATACAAACCGACAAAGGTTTTCTCCTGGCTTGGTCAACATTCACTCGTGATCTATCTCCTCCATCAACCGGTCATTGCAGGTGTTTTATTTCTCGTCGTGACGCTGTAAAGGCTTGCATACTTGTCATTTTGATACCGACGACCATACACCAGAAAAACGCGGGGAAACACGACAACGCTTCAAGGATCGCAATCCCCGGTAAACAGAAGAGAAAAAAAGTTGAACAAACCGCTATCGTCACGAAAAGCAAGGCAAAGAGCCCCATACTCCGATTAAATCTATCTTGTTTTACCCTCAACCCGATTAAAAGAAACGCGCTGATTAATAGCACAAAAAAAGAGGCGGACGTAATAAAATGAAGGGGAAAAAGAGTCTCCGGGAACAACCCAATTCCAATGAGGGCAAAGGAACTCAGGGTAAGGATATATGCCCCCAGTTTTTTCGATAGCACTTGTATCAATCCAAGCGAAAAGATAAATGCGAGGATACCTCCGAGAACCATCCCGTAATTAAAAAAAACAGCCGAGGGGCCATTTACACCAAGGTCACTGAGCGCATGTTGCGTCCAGCTGAACCAAGGTGATGAGACAAGCGCGAGTCCAAGGCAAGTGAAAATGACCACGGGGATGAATATTCCGCAAATCCCTGCAATCCGGGTGATACCCAAATATGGTCTATCAAGACAGTTACTCATCAGTAGATGAGTTAGTTTCAAACATATTTATATTTTTTTATTATCAATTATATATAAAATATGTGGATGAAAAAGACCCTTGTTCATCGATACTTCCGATATATAAGGAGAGCACCTGTCAATGCAAAGAGGATAAGGATGATCTCAAACCCAGGGGATTTTTTCTGGTTAGCCTGTACGGTTATGGGAGAGGAATACGTTGAAATCATATTTCCATTATCTTTGACCTCGAGCGTGACAAGATAGGACCCAGCAGAGGAGAAGACATGTGCCACTATCGGAGAAGTCAACCAGCTAGTATCATTCACACCGTCACCGTTGAAATCCCATCGGTACCCGACGATTGTCCCGTCGGTATCGTAACTCGCTGAGGCATCATAGGTGACAAGGGTGTTCACCTTAGTTGTTGAAAGAGCACTAAATGAAGCAATAGGGGGAGTATTAACGTAGATCTCTCCTGAAACCGTGACCGTTGTATTTGCGATAGCACTTCTCCCGTCATTATCGACAACAGTTAACGTCACGGTATACGATCCAGGATCAGAGTACGAATGCTTTGGTAATTTATCAAGGATCTCGCTACTTCCATCACCGAAATTCCACCGGTAGAAAATGATCCGGCCATCTGGATCTACACTGCGAGAACCATTAAAGTCAACAATTTGCCCAATCTTCACGGCATATGGCTCCCCTGGATCTGCTATCGGTTTTTTATTGGTTGGCGGAATTTGCCTCGTCGTAAAAAACCAGATATCGGAGCGATTCTCTAACATGCCGTCGCTTACTATCGTGTACCAGGAGCACGTTGTTTCAAACGGGAGGGTGAAGCTACAGGATGCAACAGTATTTCTCGCGACGCCACCTTGATACCCAAGCAGTTCATCATTTAATGCATTATAGAAATAGACGGATAGTGTACTGCTATCAGGATCAGTGACATTCACATTTAATGTGATGGACAATCCGACATTATCTTTACCGTCGGGAGGGGAAGGTGATGTGGGTTTCATTGGAGGTTTGAGAAACTTCCCTATCGGGTAATGGTCAATACCACCCATACGGGTGTAAGGTTGGTCGCCTATCCCGTTTTTATCACGGTCTCCTTCATGGTAATCATCCCAGTAGTTCCCTTTGCCCTGATAATCCCATTGGTTGCTTCCCTGTTCCTGGGCATTCACTGGATTGGAGATAAAATAATTCAGAGTAATGATATTGTTTGAAGTCCCCTTGTCTGCAATAAGGCCCACTAAGGTAGAATTTCTTACGGTATTTGACATGACCGTACAAGAGGATCCTTTAAGGTTAATCCCTATCTGATTATTTTCCAATGTATTGGCAAGGAGACTACTTTCCAAGGAGTCAATAAAAATCCCCTCGCTATCACAATTTTTTATCCTATTTTTTCGTATGAGATTGTTACTCCCTCCGTTCATATGAATGCCATCGATAGAACAAATTTTAATCGTATTATTTGAAATATTCACATTACTACAATAATATAGACCAATTGCCGTCCCGGCACCAACCCAGAGGGTTGTATTTCGAAACGTGTTATTAAAAATAATATTATTATTTCCATTACGGAGATACAACGCGGTTGATCCTATCTCATTAAAACGATTGCTGGAAAACACGTTATTATTCGATGATTCCCCATGAATCCCATCATTCGTGATGTTATCAAAGGTCGAATAACCAACGATTCCATCATTGGACCCATCTAAATAAATCCCCCATTTTTTCACATGAGTAACTTGGATCCCCATTATTCGGACATAATTAGCATTGTTCACATGCACCAACGAGGTTTCGATAACGCCTCCAGTACCACTGATGTTAATGTCTTCTATGGCTACATTGTCAGCGGTGATTTCAATTAAATTCTGATGATTAGCCCCCCTTTTCTGAATGGTCGTGTTTTTTCTGTCCAACCCGCTTAAATTTATCCTTTTGTCAATGACCAGGGTTTCGTTATACGTTCCTTCAAATACATAAATTGCGTCACCATCGTGTGCGAGATCGATAGCCTTCTGTATTGATTGATAGGGCCGATTCGCGGTTCCATCCCCGTTACTATAAGGATATGATTCTTTGACATAGATTGCTCGTGGTTCTTGAGCAGCACCAGGTTCCATCAGGACAACGAGTACGCTGCTGCTTATAAATAAAAAGGATATCAATATTATTATCTCTGATAAAAGAATTTTACTCTGTTGCATCCTCATACACCTTCGTACAGGAAAGGAAATAAGAGGATTTATAGTTTTCTTCTCAATACATACTACTTTATTTCCCGGTTTTATATCACGTCCCATGAACGTATGTATTGGCGGTACCTTTGATCCGCTTCATAAAGGACACAAAGCTCTTTTAAAAAAGGCATTTCAAGTTGCAGGGGCTAATGGATCGGTGTTCATCGGTGTTACATCCGAGAGAATGACAAAAAAGAAAGGCAAGATCACCTCGTTTGATAAAAGGAAAAAATCCATTGTTGAATTCTTATCGAATGGAAATTTGCTCAGTCAAACAACCATTCAACCTCTTTCTGATAAGTACGGCCCCTCAATATCTGGAGACTTCGATGCAATCGTCGTCTCCCCTGAAACGAAACCTACTGCTGTAGAAATCAATCAAAAACGCAGACAAACAGGTAAAAAACCACTGCAAATCGTGGTGGTTCCGCTTGTCCTTGCAGAGGACGGTCGTCCCATAAGTTCCACTAGAATACGGAACGGGGAAATTGATGAGGACGGGACTCTCTTGAAGAAAGAGTAGGTTTATATAGAATTATTATATCCGCAAACGCAGGTGATCATACATGCCCTATGTGATCTTTAAAGTGAAATCTTCAGAACAAGAGAAATTCAATACGATGCTGAAAGATGATCTAGTAAACAGGCAAAGCATCGTGATTAGGGATGCAAATTCACTTGACATTAAAGAAAAGGTTTCTTTCCTGAAAATTGAGGGGAGCAAAGAAGGCATTCAGCGCGCAGAGGAACTTGCCAAAGAACTTGGGATGAAAAAACTACCGGAAAAAAAAGCGAAAACCATAAACGATAAAATCAAGGAGCAAGAGGATTCAGCCGCCACCGGCATGGGCATGATCTTCGACTGAGTACTTATAACTCCCAAAAATCCCGTAACTCTTTTTTCATTTTTTCAATAAGCGGCGTGATATCACCAATATCTTTTACTGGATCTTCAAAAGATTGAGGCTCCCCAACTAATTGGCCTAACTGGGATAAAAAACATTTCCCAAGCCATTGAAGATTATATCCACCTTCTAAGGTGCAGACGATTTTTGGTTGAATTTCTTGAAACCGTTTGATCATCTCCCCGAAGAAATTCGCGGAAAGCGAAAGTCCACCTAGCGGGTCAGCATGATGAGAGTCATATCCTGCGGAAATTATAATGAGATGTGGTTTGAACTGCCTGGTAATCGGAAGAAAAATCTCATCAAAAAGCCGCGACACCGCTGTATCACCAAACCCAAATCCCAGAGGAGCGTTAATGGTATACCCTTTTCCGTCCCCTTCACCGATTTCACTTGGTGCTCCTGTACCCGGATAATGTGGTGATAAATGAAATGATTGATACATCACGTCCTTGCGTGAATAGAAAATCTCTTGGGTGCCATTCCCATGGTGGACATCGTGGTCAAAGATGAGAACGCGTTTGTTTTTCTTTGTTATATTATGTGCTGCAATCCCTGCATTATTAAACAAGCAGAACCCCATGGACCTCATCGCTGAAGCATGATGCCCAGGTGGCCGTACCATAGCATAAGCGTTTTGAACTGTACCATCTATCACATTTGAAGAGGCTTGAAGGACACCCCCAGCAGCCAGCCGTGCGGTCTCGTAATCTGATTTACACACATAAGTGTCAAGATCGATCCATGAGTCCCCTTGCTCGCTGATATCTTTCACTCGTTGTATCATCTCAGCTGAATGAACCTCATACAGGAGTGCTTCTGGTAACATTTCAGGTTGAACGAACGATAATTTCTTGTAAAACGATACTTTTTCCACCGCATCGAGCATGACATATAATCGGTCTGCGTTTTCTGGGTGATCCGCGGTATCATGTTTGTTGAATGCATCGGAAAATATAACCTGCGTCGTCATATCATCGCGACTCAAAATGCTCTAACCCTCTTATACTATTAGTTCTAAGGTTTAAGTACATCCAATGTGTTAATGGTCACCACCATTTTTGGGGAAAACAAGGTATGACAGACGTACTCTTAGGAATCTCACCTGAATACCTGTACTACAAGGGGAAACAGCCGCGGCTCGTCTCAGAGCTTCATCATCCGTACTTTCTCGCGTTCGCTCCGAGTAACGTCAATACGGGCATAGTGCGAAAAAACCTTGTCGAGCTGTGGGAAAAAAATAAGACGGACCATCCTAAGCTTTCGAAGATTGCTTCAATCGGGGAAATCGAGCAGTACCGGAGTTTCAGTGATTTTTCGAAAACACGAGACGTCTTTAAGGTCGCCACAAAGGAATCCTATTTGGTTCCAGAGATCAGCGATTATTTGTTTTTTGACCATGGCCTTTATACCGCTGAACATGACATCCCGTACCAACAGCGGGCATTGGTCGATCTTGCCGCAGAAAACAAAGCCTGGCCGTTCGACACGAAGGGGGAAAAAGTTAAGTTAAAGGTGCTTGTCTATGATATTGAGACCACGCAGTTCGAAGAAGGAAAACGAGAAATCCCGGTTGATATCATTGGTCAAGCCTGTTTTGAGTTGTGTATCGAATCTGAGAAGAATCTCGGGAAGGAGGAATTCCGTTTTGATATAAGAGATGCACCCTCGCATTGGAAGGATGTTGAGGTGGCCCAGTATCTCTCCCGTAGCGTTGACGAGGAGATTACGCATCTTGGCCTGTTTTGTAAAACCGCGATGGATTGCGATATCATTTCCGGGCATAACATCGTCGGGTTTGATAACGTCCATGTGCACGGGCGAATCAACTGGCTGTTGAAAAACAAGCAGAATCAATTATCCGTTGAGGAAAAAAAGTTGTTCCAAAGTTTTATTACGAAGTATTCCCGCGAGGATAAATCATTTCATTTCGGAGTCATGAATACCGAGGTCGTACAATTCTACCCGAGTAGCTTTGATACGTATCTTGCTGCACGCAAGTTCTACCCCTGGCTTGATGATTTCCGACTGAAATCTCTTGCCCCGTTTCTCAATGTTATGGTGGAAGGCCGGGTGTACCTGGCTCCATCGCAGATAAAACTCGATGAACAGACTATGAAGTACAACAAGCAGGACATCCAGGAGCAAATAGGGGTAACATTGCACTTCATTCAGCAGGCCTTGCCACTGTCATTTACCACCTGCATGCCGTTTGATATGGTACTTCCCGCAGGTGCAGTGAACATGTGGGATCATATGGCGATGCTTCGTGCTGCTGCTCATAAGAAAATAATGCCGCCGATTTGCCGGGTGAAATCTATTTCACAGGTCATCGCAAACGATTTCGGTGGAGATCTGAAAAAAGAAGAGCTTGTAACAAAAGCAAAGAAGCATAGAGAGCAGTTGTCTAAAGACTTTGTCAGGGTGTTAAAATATGGGGATGAAATGCCTGATTGGGTGCAGTACCCTTATGTCATCTACAAGGAGTATGCCAGCGGAGATGAGGACGAAGAAATCGTGAATTACCATATGCCTGGTGGCATGACCATTAAACCAGATAAAGAAGCGTTGTCGCATTTTGTCCCATGGTATTATGTGGTGGTCGCCGACGTGGGTGCGATGTATCCTACGATTTTGAAGGCGATGAACATCGGTGGGGATACCGTACGACTGGCTAAGAAAAGCGAAACCCCGGATGCGTGGGTGTGGCTGAAAAAACTCCCGGACGCGTTTTTTAAGAGCAATGATGTGAATTGGCGGGAGATCACCAAACAGGATTCCTATGCCGATAAAGGGTTTATGATTGGTATCAAAATTGATACAAAACCAGGAGTAGTGAATTGCGCGATGACCGGTATTATGAGCGTCATCGGCAAGATAAAAAAAGAACTCAAGGACGCACGGACGAAGTCCCATAAATCGGAAGTCGAACGATTAAAGATGATGTATCAAAGCATGAAAGGCGCCCGGAATGCTGGTACTCATGGTATTCTTGCTGCGCCGACAGTAACCGGACGACAGTTTAACCTCTGGGGTGCTGCCGCGATTACCACGAAAGGGCAGATGATCCTCGCTGACACCCTTGAGTACCTCAAAGAACAGAACATCCGTGTTGTGTATGGCGACACTGATGGGATTTACCTTGGGTGTTCCCGCTCCTCGGCAAACATCCTTGAGCTATCCAAAGCACTCGGTGTACCGGTCGGCTCCGATGAGGAGAAATGGATCACAAAACCCGAGGTTGCACTCGCCGCGATTAAACAGTGCAATACGAAATGGCAAAAAGAGCTACAGTACCCTGACTTCGAGCTGGAGGCCGAACACCATGATGCAATGATCTTTGTGAAACACAAAAACTACCTTATATTTGATACGAAGAACGGCAAAATTGAGTTAACCACGAAAGGAAATAATTTCAAAGGATCAGATAAAGCAAACATCGCAAGAAAAGTACTGGAAGAAATTATGGTCGCCGTGCTGAAAGATGTACCATGCTGGGAGAGTGAGGAGGATGCAAGAAACGCGGTGAAAAACAGCATCAGGAATAACACGAAAGAGATCGTTTCGAAACTTGATCTTTCGACGGTCGATCTCAACGATTTGACCTTGGTGCAATCGGTGCAGCCTGAGAAACGATATAAGTTGAATCAAGACGGGTCTTCATCGATCTTTGGGAAACGTTCTGAGGCGTTGGCGAAACTGCTGGGCCAGCCGATCCGGTCTCGAGTGAAAATGAAGTTCGTGATTACGAAGAAGCCACTTCCTGGGATTACAAAACCGTCTAAAAGCGGTGTGAAACCGATTGATTATATGTACCCGGTGGATCTGGTGAGGGATCGTAAGGAAATCGACCTTGAATGGTATAAGAAGATGGTTGAGAATTACATCCAGGGTGCGTTTGGGTTGTCTGATCTTGCTGCGACAGAACAGACCGGTTTGGATTCATGGATGTAACGAATTGTTCAATTGCACAGGGAAATATTATAAAAAAAGGTATACAGGATTGTATTAGGAAATTTATCTTTACGAACGTTGGTAAGGAAAACTTAAAGAAGAAGGTTCTGCGATATTGTTGTACGGGATAATATCGGAGTGCAATAGACATGGCGAATCATTTATTGAAAAAAGGAGTCGTTATCGGCGTTTTGTTTCTTTTCACGGTTATGGCATTGACGGTGACAAGCAGTAAAATAGAAACAGTGACAACCGTGCTTCACAAAAATGTTTTGGAATCAACTGGAGATAATTCTTTCGAAAATAGTGGATATCCACCACGATACGTGATGGATCATTTCGATCTCACACCATTTGATGAGCTTTCGCCCAAACCGCTGGTCCGGCACGACCTGCCATCTTCGTTTAGCTGGTTAAACTATAGTGGTCATGATTGGACGACACCCGCAAGAGACCAAGGCTGGTGTGGGAGCTGTTGGGCCTTTGGCGCTGTAAGTGCTCTTGAAAGCCGGATCAACATCGCATGGAACGCCCCTGACCTTGATGTTGATCTCTCAGAGCAGTACATCCTTTCCTGCCTGCCAGCCGCAGGGAGCTGTGCTGGGGGAAACTCTTATACCGCATACAAACTCATACGCTCCGAGGGTGCGACGGGGAATCACTGTAATGGTATCATCACCGAGAATTGTCTCCCGTATGAGGCAGATGACACGGTTCCTTGTTCTCAGAAATGCCCTGATTGGCGGGGTCACTTACTCCCTATCACAGGGTGCGGATGCTGGAATCCCCATTACCCTGATGATGTGGCTGCGATAAAATCCCAAGTGATCAATGAAGGACCGGTGGTGACGTATTTCTATGCCAGTGGCGATTTCATCCAATGGGGAAACACACATCACAGCCCAAATGATTACTACTCCTATGTTCCTAGCACAAGCTCAAACCATGCCGTCGCGATCGTCGGGTATAAAGATGACCAATCAGTTGGTCATGGCGGGTATTGGATTGTAAAAAATAGTTGGGGCACCGGATGGGGATATAACGGTTTTTTTAATATTGAGTACGGAAGCCTGAATATTGATAATGTTCAAATCACGTGGGCGACGTACAATGCGACGCCTATTGTCGCTTATTCGTCGACACCAGTCAACCCTCGTGTGGGAGATGCTGTTCACTTTACCGATGCATCGTCCCCTCTTCTTGGGACTCTCATCTCATGGTCCTGGGATTTCGGGGATATGAACACCTCGCAGGAACGCAACCCGATGCATTCCTACCGTGTCAATGGAACCAATAATGTTACGCTCACCGTTACAGATTCCACGGGACATGTCGGTTCGCTGACAAGAAAGGTGTTTGTTGGCGATGATGACCCTCCGATCACAACCCCTCTTTTATCTGGGCTCCGCGGAGACAATGGATGGTTTACCGGTAACTCAGTCATTATCCATTTGACAGCAGCTGATCCGTTTTCAGGGACAAATTACACAATGTATAACCTTGATGAAACTGGATATGTTCCCTATCACGGGCCTATCATCGTGCACGGTGCCAACCAGCAAGGTGAACACACGCTCCTGTATTATTCAGTTGATAATGTAGGGAATAAAGAAAACGAAAAGAACCAGACCTTTGGAATCGATTCGGAAGCTCCAATGCTTACGATTGCGAAACCGAAGGACAGGACGGTCTATGTATTGAATATCCCGCTCCCTGGGCGCGCTGAGATGACAACGATTGTTGGCCCGCTACGCTCCATCGTCAAAGCAACGGATAATAGCTCAGGCATTGATTGGGTGGAATTCTATGTGAACGGCGAGCTTGTCCGTATAGATACGATCGTCCCCTATTCGCTCGTTATTAGTCGGCTTCCGAAGACTGACGATGTGCTCTTTATCGTGAAAGCACGTGACTTTGCGGGATTATCCATAACCGTTACCACTCACTTTAAATTCATCGGCGTCTTGCCATAAGAATACAGAAGAAGAACTGAGGTTCCTTTCTATCCTTTTTTTCTGTAACAGTAAATCGAGATGTGGTACCAGAGGTATAAAAATCGTTTAAGATGAAAAAACAACGGTATGAATAAAAATGGTATGCAGGGTGCAAAGTCGAGTTCCCCGCCACGTTTCGTTAGATATTATAATTTTTTTATTGATTCGTAAAAAAGATACAGTGTCTCCCAATGTGTGCTCGTTATCAGACCATCAGTTCTAAAATTTTTATCCCTGTTCTATTATTTTTTTTGGTACTAGTTGTACAATAAATCGTATATAAGCATGAAAACAACCGTTGTATTGAGCACTATGATGATCGTCGGGAATATCTCAAGTAAAGAGGAGGCAAACGAGATTACATTTATAGCGAAGCTTTTTATCGTCGGCCAACGTGCACGGTTCCTTGCAAGAAACCAGGTGACTAGTGAAGATGATGAGGACGAAGAAGAATATGACGATGACGAGTGCTAAATGATTTCTACCCAGATGACGCGTTATCGTTCAATAAATGATTTCTTTTATTGTGTTGATCCATGGTATTATGAAGAGATAATTTGAATCTGTGGACATTTTTTTTAATAATTTAGGAAAAAACCCTTTATGAAATGATATCATTATAGCAGATTTCGACGAGGTCATCAATTGCTTGTGTGGCATCAAGATGTAGGAATCGTTTCCCTTTTGACACCTTCAGGTAATTTGCTTGGACTTTTTCTAAAAACGAGAGACGCTCAAACGGTATCAACTCTGTGCGATGTTGGATCCGCGCGAGAGATGATTTCGGATCAATGACGAACAGAAACGTCCGAGCAGGGATAAGAATGCGGTCGTTCGAAAGATCCCGGAGCCATTTGACAGGGTTTTTCAGCTGGGTTTCCAACTGCGCCCCCTGATACGCATAGGTTGATTCCGCGTACCGATCACAGAGCACGATTTTCTTCTCATCAAGCCACTGCTTGATTTGTTGGCAATGCTGGACCCGATCCGCGATAAACGTAAACGAGGTGACAAACGGATCAGACTGCTTTCGGATGCATTCCTGCACGAACTTCCCGATACTTGAATCCGTTGGCTCAAATGTATATACCACGTCATATCCCGCAGTTTTCAATTTTTCACACACACGTTTTGATATCGTGGATTTCCCTGAGCCGTCAATTCCCTCAAATGTCACAAACCGCTTCATGGTTGTTGTTTCTCCTGTTTCCACTTATTGCTGTAGTAACTCAGTGGATGCCGTACTTTTTTACAGAGGTCATCCATTTTCTCAACCGGGCATATCCCGTACGTCCTCATCTTTTCACAGCCGGGGCATTTGTACTCAGTTGATGAGGATGCACCGGTGATATGCTCCACTTGATACCGTGTTTTATCCTCCTGGTAATCTGGGGCAGTGCTGAAGATTTTCAGGATGTCGATGGTACTTAACTTCAATGAACTTAAAAATGCGACTAAGGCGAACCGTCCCATATGCGGAGCGTTTTCACCGGACTGTATCGCAGATAAAATATCCTTCATGCATGGCGGGAGTTTCTCAATGCTGAGTTTTCCGACTGGTGCGGCATCTATCTTTTTTTTCTGCAGGGAGAGCGTGTTTTGGAATCGATGAATATCCGTGGAGAATACATCATACACGGTTTTATCGCATTCCCTTGAAGCCAGTTCTTCGTTGATCCGCTCTCGCAATGTTTCTAGGAGCACCCTTGCAAGGTCTTTATGGGTGATCGTGACAAAGCCAGCGCCTAGATCCCGGTTCACCATTTTCCATTCCTTATATCGGGTGGGTGCGTATCGAAGATAATCCGTGAAAAATATCTTAATTGCTGGCTGATCAGGTGGTTGTTGTGCGTCGATGTGCAGTTCTTTTGCGACCGAAAGCAGAAAGGAGGTTGGTTCGTTCACAAGATGTTTGTATGCGTGGTACGCTTCCCCGAGGGAATATCGTTTCTTAAAATAATTATCCCCGATGCACACCGCGACCATGCGCGCCAGCGGGTAGGATAAGATTTCCATGATGCAATCGGAGTCTGCGGCAAGGCTTCGTTCGCCGACGTCCCTGTTTTTCAATGCATTTTCGAGTCGCTCGATACCGATGATGCGTGCACGCTCATACGGGAGGCCATGCAGGAGTTCCTCGACAGTCGGACCATTGTCTTTAATGTACTGCCTCGTGTCCTGTAAGAACGGATATTTTGCAAGCGTTGATAACTCCCTCATGATAAGACCAGATTTTCTTTCTCTTAATGAACCTTGCTCTCAGGATGACAGCTCAAAATTTTAAGTAGTAGAAGGCTGATTAGGGCACCAACGTATTTTACGGGCCCGTAGCTTAGACTGGCGGAGCGACTGGCTCATAACCAGTTGGTCGCAGGTTCAAATCCTGCTGGGCCCATACCTTTTATTCAAACAGTTCTTTGATTCTTTTAATCCCCTCATCAATGGTCTTTAATGTAGTTGCATAGGAAAATCGAAGATATCCTTCACCATAAGGACCAAACGCTGTTCCAGGAAGACAGGCAACCCCAGCCTCATACAAAATTTTATCAGCACACTCCGTTGAATTCAACCCTGTCTTTGTGATATTTGGAAAAGTGTAAAACGCGCCCTGGGGAGTAAGACAGTGAAAGCCTTGAATGGAGTTTAACCCTTTCACGATACAATCGCGTTTTTTTCTAAAGCGGGCCATCATCTCAGAAATAAAGGTCTGATCACCAGTTAAGGCTTCGATACCTGCCCATTGGGTAAACGACGCGGTACACGATACTGCACTAACTAAAAAATCCGCTAATCGATTTGCCATTTCCACTGGTGCTACCACGTATCCAAGGCGCCACCCTGTCATCGCGTAATACTTGGAAAAACCATCTAATAAAACAGATCGTTCTTTTGCTTCATCTCTCGCTGTTGGAGAATAATGATCCATATCATAGGTCATCTTCGAATAGATTTCATCTGAAATGATAAACAAATCATGCTCCTCAGCAAGCTCTGCAATCTCCTCTAACTCTTTCTTGGTCATTACTGATCCTGTGGGGTTCTGCGGGGAGTTGACAATGATTACTTTTGTTTTTTTTGTGACCCGTTGTTTAATATCATCAGGGTTCATACGGAACTCATTTTCCTCCAACAGTGGAATACGAATGCTTTTTGCCCCAAGAAACTCTGTTACAGAGCCGTAGGTGGGATACCCTGGGTCTTGGAAGATCACCTCATCACCAGGGTTCACAAGTGCAAGCATGGAAAAAAAGATACCTGGTTTCAACCCGGGGGTGATCACAATCTGATCGAGATCAGGGCGAAACCTACGTGTTTTTTCCACTTCATCTTGCACCGCCTTCCGAAGCTCCACAATGCCGATGGAGGGGGTGTAATGGGTTTTTCTCTGAAGAATCGCCTTGATTCCTGCCTTGGCGATGTTTCGAGGGGTCTCCATGTCCGGTTCGCCGATTTCAAAATGAAGTACATGTTTCCCCTGTCGTTCGAGTTCTTGAGCTCTGGCAAGGACTTCAAAGGCAGCCTCACCGTAGATCCGTTTTGCTCCCTCGCTTACGTTCACCATATTTCGTATCACCCCTCATAGACCTTTGTTACAAAGGAATGGATTTCGCATACGATGTTAACCCTAGTTGTTTGAGTTTCTCTTTAGTTGGAATCCCTCTTCTATTCCATCCGCGAAGAGCGTAATATTCTTGAAGACTTTTTTTGAATTCATCTTCATTGAGAACTTTGTTTTTTGCAGGGCCTTTCGTGAAAGCGTCTTTATGAAATCGCGATGGCAATTGATCCGTTGCTGGATTCATCCCCTCACGGAGGTTAAACAGTCGAATGAGATTCCAAATCCGCTCACCCGCTAATAAATAGCTCACAACGGTGTGATCAAAACCTGTTGCATGATTCCACAATCCGACGCAATCCTCCTCAGAGATAGGCGCAAAATCACAGAGTACTAAGGAAAAAAACGCGGCACGTTCATCCTGAATCCGTTTCACCAACTCCGCTTTCTTTGTAAAAGAAAATCGATTATAATCCGGGTCATTCACCTCAGTGGTCACAGTCCACGCGCGCTGATGACAGGCCCCGCGATCAGAAGTGGCATACGCAAGACCCATGCCAAAACTCCCCCGAGGATCATATCCTGGTACCTCAAGGCCTTTCACATGCACAGCAAAACGCTCAGCCTTTTTTCCAAACCGAAGAGACGCTGTATATACACCCTCCGCCAGGACATCAACCGTGGCATTTTTCCGATAGGCAATCGCCTCAATAAGTTGAGCTAGTTCTTTTGTTTTCCCCCAGCCGATATCAATACCTAAAAGATCCTTTTTTGAAAGAATGCCTTTTTCAACACATTCAATGGCAAAGGCAAGCACACCACCCAGGGAAATCGTATCCATCCCCAGCTCGTTACACCGTTCATTTAAATACGCGACTTCTTCAACGCTTGCCACACCACAGTTTGACCCCATCAACGCCAAGGTCTCATACTCCGGGCCCACCAGTGAAGTTCCTGTAAATGGCCCAGATTTAACGCTGGATCTGTTCCAACATGCAATCACACAATTCCAACATGCACCACCCTTGTCAACAATGCGATCTTGCATGGTTTCTGCATTAATACCTTGTGCATGATCAAACACACCCTCCTGAAAATTCCGTGTGGGGAGAAAACCCCAATCATTTACGGGTTTCACCCAGAATGGCGTCCCATATTCCCTCCGAATAGGGATAAAATCATGCTCTTGGATTTTTTGTAAAACTCTTTTTGAGAGCTCTTGAAACCGTTCAGGATTGTGCAATGGTATTTTGTATGTCCCTTGTGTTGTCACTGCTTTCAAGTATTTAGATCCCATCACTGCTCCAGTGCCACCACGACCTGCATGACGATGACCATCAAAGGTAATCGCGGAAAACTTCACGAGATGCTCCCCTGCTGGGCCAATCACTGCGGTTTTTATGCGTCCTTCATTTTTTTGCAACCATTCATGGGTTTTGAGGCATTCCATCCCCCAAAGGTGTGAGGCATCTTTGAATTCGATATGATCATCTGCTACGGTGACATAGACTGGGGTTTTTGACTGACCAAAGAAAGTTATCATATCATAGCCGCATCGTTTCATCTCCATGGCAAACGCGCCACCGAAATGAGAATCAACAAACAATCCTGTCTGCGGTGATTTGGTGATAACTGTCCCTCGGCCTGAGGTTTGCGCTGATGTCCCCGTTAATGGCCCAGTTCCAAAAATTAGGAGGTTCTCAGATGATAAGGGATCAGTGCCTTTGGGAAGTTGATCGATGAGCAGTTTTGCACCAAGACCTTTCGCACCGATAAACAGTTTGGCATCATCCATCCTCGTGTTTTCTATTCTAGTTTTTTGCGTTGAAAGATCAACGATAAGACTTTTTCCAGTATATCCACCGCTCATATTTTACACATTTACTCCATCTATCCCCCAATGGTGAATCACTTATTTTATGAGGAGGTTTTTTGCAGTGTACTATTCAGGTTTAATAGATCTATTAACAATGCAAACCCTGTTTCATGGCGACCAGCGCCAGGCCCGACAATAGTAACTGGGCCAAGTTCATCGGTATAATAGGTCAGTGCATTTATCGCTTCACTCACCCCAGCGAGTGGATCGTGTACTTGGAGTTTCTGTGGTGCCACTTGTGCTTTCACGGTGCCATCAGGTTGAATCATTGCCTGACCAATGAGCTTCCATCGTTTCCCCTCTGCTTTTGCTTTTTGAATTTCTTTCTTGGTAATCCTCGTGATTCCTTTTCGTTTGACATCCTCCCAGTTGATATGTTTACCCAAGACCATCTTAGTGAGGATCACAACTTTTCCAACAGCATCCCAGCCTTCGACATCTCCTGTGGGATCCGCTTCCGCGTAGCCAAGTTTCTGCGCTTTTTGTAATGCCTCATCGTAGGGCATTCCTTCCTCCATTCGAGTGAGAATATAATTTGTTGTCCCATTCAAAATCCCCTTAAACCCCTGGATTCGTGTGCCCGCGAGGCAATATCGTGCGAGATTCAACGATGGCGTCCCAGCAAGGACTACTCCTTCAAATCCATACCAGACACTATGTGCAGTGGCAAGTGTTTCAAGTTCTACACCCTGCCTGATAACAGGACCTTTATTGGTTGACACCACATGTTTCCCCAACGATAATGCTGTTTTCACATGGGTTATCGCTGGCTCTCCAGTTTTTACATCAGTGTAGGTGACCTCTACGATGACATTACTATCAGTTTCTCTGATAGTTCGCAGGCTATCCCATCCGGTAATCCCGCCCGTGTATTCATCCAGTTTCTTCCCTTTTCGGACTAAATCAAGAACCCGCGAGAGATCTAAACCTTGGGGGTCATAGACCGAGCCCTTTAGCAGATCAGAAATTGCCATCACTCGGTATTGGAAGCTATATTTCTGTGCGAGGTATGCCTTTTTTTCAAGAAGAATTTCACATAATCCTTGACCAACAGTTCCAAACCCGATAAACGCTATTTTAAACTCCATAGAACTTATCTCCTATGATGGAGGAGAGGCGCAGCAACAAAACTTAAACCTTGTTCTGTAAGAGCACGCGCGGTGTTGTTAATCGCCTCATGTTTATCCAGATAATTTTGGAGGAGATCAGACATCAATCCTTTCTCGCTGATTTCCTCCTTGGAAAGGAAATAATCAAGGATATCAGAGGGATGACTTCGTTTTTGTTCCACCAGTATTTCTCCACCTTCATGTTTGGCGCTGATGTTTTTCACCTTTGCTGCAAGATCTAAAAGTTCCTTCCGACGATCATACGGTTGCATGACAATACTTTTCCAGGTCTCCAGGATGTGATGCTCAAATCGGACATATTTCTCTAGCCCAAGAGATTTTCGGATTTCAGCACTCATCTCAATACTGAGATTATTCACTGAGTTGGAAAAGTTAAACCCAATCAACGAGGTGGAACCATCATCCCGAGAAAACAGCCGAGCAGCCATCAGCGTCCAGAACACGGCATAAGGGTTATCATTTCCCATGTAAACAGAAATCTTAAACTCAATATCAATACCAAGCTTATGAAGGAGATACCCTAAAAGGATCGTCCCTGAATTGACATTCAACACCTGATGTACACCATATTTTGTGTAATAATAAAGGAGCTCGTCCACCCAGCGGATGGGATGATCATTTGGTTGCCCAACACCCCCAAAATACCCGGTAATGGTCTCCGGGCCCCCGAGATGAACATTTGATCCATCTGTTCCACGTGTATCCAAGGTTTCACACCAACTTGCCCCAATAATCTGCATCGCAGCGTTCATCGCAAGCAGGTCATCGTCTTGTTCCTGTTCCTTCATACAACGCACACGGATGAACCGACCTGGTAACAACTGTTTTTTCTCAAGCGCTTGTCGTGCTTGCACCATAAAAAAACGGAAATATTGACACGCACTTATCTCAAGGGTAACCGCATAATCTTCATTGAAAGTTTTCTTTTTCACTTGGTCCCCAAGGATTTTACGTCGGTACTCATCCACACTAATGAAAGACTGCTTCTCCCGCTGTCTAAGAAGCCATTCTAAATCCTTAACATGTGGTGAGTGTTTTTTTTGAAGACGCGACAGAAGTGATTCAATGGAGCCATATTCTCGTGCTTTTCGATTGATCTCCTCAGGACCCCCATATTTTTCCACCACAGTCAGCAGATCTTGAACAAGTTTATTTGATGGATCCATAAGAAAAGCATTAATTTCATCAACTCGCTTTTTATCGATTAATAATCTCCGTCGATTTTCAAGAGACAATAACGTTACCTCCCTCGTTCTGGAAAACTCGATGGTTAAAACATCTATAATCCCCCAGCGATATTTAACCTAATTGGTTTTGAAAAAGAAATAAAACACATAACATATTAGAATATTTTACCTAATTTTTCTCCTGTTGGTTTGTTAGCTTCCTGCTGGGCCCACCTACATTTCTCGGAGAAAATGTGAGAGATTGAATCATTATCAACAATTTATTTAAAAAAAAAAATTCTCTCCTATTGAAGTCGATAAGCTCCGACTTTGGTATTGTACATTTATACCGTTCCGACTTACGCATATCTACCATCTTTTGATTAATTATTAACTAGAATATAAAAGAAAAAATTTGCTTGATGACTGCGTAAGCTACAAAATTTAAATGGAATCTTCCGACACTATGCCATTTTGAAATTCTGCCTCAATAAGATAATATATAATAAATAACAAAGGAGAACATAAATGTGGGTGAGGCGTTCTTTAGATATTCAAAAACAACTCGATCTCATATGGATCAATGAGCTTGCACGGTTTGTTCATCAAAAAGACAATAAGAAAAAAATAGAAGAACTGAAAGAAATATTTATTGAATTGTACATTGAAAACCTGCGGGATGGATTGAATCCGATGGATGCATTGGAAAAAGCAAAATTAATGATTTTCTGTTTTTTGTTTATACAACCATAAAGGACCAGTTCCTGGCTGCGTTTAGAAAATCGGCAAAGGTTGTAATCTTCTTTTTTTTTTATCATTGATTATCGATGGGTAGGGGTATGTTTTTAAAGGTGTACGTGCTTTGATTTTATGATTTGGTGAGTGAAAGGATATGACAAAATGCAAATATCTCGAACAATATCGTATCCCAACAGTCACACTCGATGGGAAAGAATACATGGAAAGCGAACGGTGCAGGTTAGGTAATGAGATACCATTAGATGGTTGTGTAGAAAATTGCCCTGATTTTGAACCATTGTCATGAATAGGTTGTAAAACGATAAATTATGGAGAGAAAGCATGGTAAAGGTAAGCAGAGAACAAATGGATAAAGACGAAAAGAAAATTCTTGCTGAACTACAAAAAAATGCGCAGGAAAGCATCGACATGCTTGCGAAACGATGCGGGTTCTCACGACAGAAAGTCTGGAGAATCGTTAAACGACTTGAAAAGAGCCGGTTGATCTGGGGATACTCAGCGATTATCGATGATAAGAAAAATGACATGAATCATTACACGCTACTGGTAAAAAGATCAACAAAGAAACTCGATGAGAAAACAATAGATATTATCACATCGAGAAAATTGGAGGACATCGTAGGAAACATAGGGGCGACAATCGAAAACAGTTATTATGTCAATGGTGAGTACGACTGGGTCATTACCTTTACAGCGCGTAATATTGTACAAGCAAAAAAATTCTGTGAATCATTGCTTGCTCTGCACCCTGGTGTGATCGAAAAAACTGTCCTTCTAGAAACCCTCTTCTTTGTTAAGAATCATTACATCCTGAACCCTGAATCAAAGAAGCTTCGAGATTTTCTCTAAGGCTGAGATCACACGGGTTCGTCTGATGAGTGTGCGGGGGATGTTATTTCCCGTTAGAGAATTTTTTATTCGTGGAGATATTTTTTCTCCAGATGATTGTTTTAAGTACTTTTTCGTCAGCATTATTAGCCAAATCTATTCTTTTTTGAGGCGGAACAATAATGAGTTTAAAAAAGTTATAAAAATCTCCAATACCGCCAAAAATATTCACTATAGGGAACATTAAGAAAAAAGGTTCATTTGGATCTATTAAAAACATAAAACACCATATCATTGGTGAAAAATGCAGAAAAAATAATTTTTTATTGTCTGTCACATATGTTTCGTTATCGACCAGAAATCCAATCGCGGACCATTTTGTCAAAACAATTGCCTTTAAAGGAATTTTGTAGTATAACATAATAACAAGATGCGTTAATTCATGAAGCATAATTGCGAGTAGGACTCCGATCAACAGTTGCCACAGTAGGTCCATGGGTAAACCTCATCGGTAATATTTATATAAATTATATTATAGTAATAATAGTATATAAATAATGCTGTTTAATTGGCATCCATTGGCAACAATCAAAAAATTCTGGTCGGAAAACAGACATATCATAAAATGATAGTCGTACGTTCTTATCATAGTAATTAAAATGGGATTTGGGGGATATGAGTTAGATCAGGACTATATATGATGTTGGTATTTTTCCGTGGCTGGTTTTTATGGAGTGTCTGCCATACATTTAAATATTATTAAGTTTAATATATAATTATAATAATTAAAATTTATTCGACATCGTATAGAAGGAATTGCTGATACTTATGGCAGAAAGGAACGTCTCGATTAAAAATATAATTGATGAGCTCCTGGAAACAAGTATTTTCAAAGAAATATCTAAGAGAAATGGCAAAGATTTCGGTCAGCAGCTGGCACTGTGGTTGGTCAGATATATCCTGGTGATTGCTTCTATGGATGAATCTTTAAAAATTGGTTTGGATAAAGTGTTATTCAATTTACATGGAAAAAAATACAGGAAAATAGTGGAAATCACGCAAAAAACTTTTGATAATGCCATTCAGGACGAAGAAGAACAGAATAGATACATATGGTAAACAAAATAAGGTCAGTGTAACCGATTTTAAATAAAAAAGAAGGGAAGGAGGCAAAGTCTTCCTTCAACTTGAATGATTACATTTTTATTTTAGAATTTTCGTGTTCTCTGCCAGTACTCCTTGAGGTCATGTAATGCTTGATCCAAGGTAATGGTATCTTTTACATTTGTAATATGGTTTGTTTCTACCGGCATTGTTGTGTTATGTGGCAGTTGCCATGTTTGGCAGATATACGGATCCAGCAAAACACCGAAGTTGTTGATTTGTCCATTGCTTTCTACCCAAGTGGTGAACGTCCCAATCCGAGAATGATACTTGTCATACACGGGCATCTCGATGAGCTGTTCGATGGGGTAGGTAGTTGGCCCACAGGGAACCGTTTTATTCCAGTATCTGCAAAGATCATCGATTGTCCTGGTTAAGGTTACGGTATTACTGACATTTCGGATATGATCATTGTACACCGGGATCAATTTATTTCCGCCTCTAAAAAAGGTGTTCCGTGTATAATCGTTCGCTTTTATCCCGAAGAAATACCCGGGGTAATCTTCGTTCCAGCTGTTCCAGGTTTTGTCAACCCAGCCAACTGAGGTTCCATTTGCATCAAAAACTTCTTTCCCTATTAACTCATTTGGGTTCCATATTTTCATGTTGAGTGCACCTCACTTAACCAATTTGTCTTGGTTTTACACTCGTAAACCATAATCAAATATAATAATATATCGTATTTGTAATAAAGGACATAAATAATTGGACATATTACCATTGAATTTTTGTTCAGCCAAAAATTAATCACTCTTCATGCACACATTTTCCCCATGGTTTGAAAAAAGGTGAAATTTGCGACCCTGGTTCTTCTTGTTTTTCAGTAACTGTTAGGTAGGTTCAATGCAAGGGAAATCCGATGGAAAAAATTCCTCCCTGATGTCAGTACTTACACTTTCGAGATATTTCTTCAGTGTCGACAATGGGTAATCGCAGGCGATTGTAAAGAGGAAGATGTAAAACTCGCGGAATATTGCCTTATAAAATCTGGAAGGATGAATTTGAATTAAAGGGTGTTGACAAACGCTCTAGAGAGAGAGTGAACTTTGCTATTGTTTCAGAAAAAAACATCGGGTGGTCGATAATCTCTTTATAATTCTGACTCTTTTGTTAACTGTGAAAAATCTGAAAGATCTATCGGTAAAGGTCATAATCGTATGTTCCACAGATTCCCTTTGAAGTTTTTTTTAAATTTTTCTTGAAAATCTATTCAGTGCTTTCTTATTCTTCTTGTGTTGATTTACACGATGTATGATCAATGAAAAACCCATTGTATGCAACAGTCTCCGAGTATGTCTGAGTGTATACTTTTTCCCAGTTTCATTCTCTAAAATCTCTCTCACTTCCCTTGAGGATATCCCTGCCATATATGTCTGTTTCTGAATTGCTGCCTTTATCTTCTCTGATATATTTATCAATCTCTCCTTGGTGAGTTGGGTTGGTCGTCCGCTTCTCGGTTTATCTTTCAGATCCTTCGTCTTGGTATATCGTAGAATCCAGTACGAGGACTTCGACTTACTTATTCCAAGAAGAGACGCTATCTCCCGACAGGTCTTCCCATCATGAGATAGTTTGATTATCAATTCTCTTTCCTTTAGTTTGGCAGATTTATCAGATTCCATGAATCCCATCCGAAAAGAGAACATATTTCCATTATATCAATTTGTCCAAAATCTAAAGTCCCTTTCTAATTTTTTGTAACTGTTGTTTCGTTAATTAAGGATAAAATTTTTATATCTGGCATGCATTAGCATCACATAGGGCGGATTGACTTTTATTAAAATTATCCCCATATCCTATCAATCCTCCCTCCCCTTGATTTTTACAACAATCAGCGAATACCGCAAGGGGAATTATTTCTTTTTTATTTTTCTAAGAATGATTGCTTGTCCACACAATGGAAAGGGACGAGTGCTTCTCAACAAATAACTGGATAGGAGTACCAGAAAATGATATAACCAAGACCAGGAGGGTCGGTTGTGGCCCGATCCGGTCTTGTGTAGGTAGAGTTGGGAACCTCCCTACTTCCCAGAGACTACCATGGTATATGATGTCATGTTTTACCATATATATATTTTTCTACAAAAATTAAAATAGGACTGGAAAAAAACATCATCCTGCAACATGGCTTTGCACGATATGAAATGGAACTAGAATAATCAGTAATTGCGAGGAAAAACGAACGAAAAATCTGTCTTAAATGCCTAAATCACGATGAATATCGCTATCTATATCTGATAGATAGCAGATACCATCTCTTAGGTGAAGAGATGGGTAAAAAATATCGTTTTTATGACCCTGGCCAAACACCACGACATTTTCCCCCTCAACGGGATTGCCGTCCATGACGAAATTCAGCGCGGTCTCCATGTTTGGTAAAAATAAAGTGTTCTCAAGGGACATACCCAACGGAATCGGGGTAAGATCACTTGGTGATACAATGAAATGATTTTCATGGGGATGAAACGAAAAAACAAGTCTATCCTGCCACTGCGGTGAGACATTTCTACCAAGGACAATGACTCTCCCCACGGAAGAGTATCCATATTTGCAGGGATACGAAAACCGGTGGTAAAGAGACGGGATTGTTGTGTCCAAAAGGGTACCTTTTTTGAGTTTATTTCGGTAGATCAGCATCTCTGTCCCAGCGCTGATCGAAGAAAAGATTGTTTTCACGAGAACCCGATCTTCACCAGGGGCTTTGATAGCTTCTTTCTGAACTTGCACCTGATATGGCCTCGTGAAGAGAAGAGAGAAACGATCCATAGCGGCCCTTCAATGTTTTTAACCATTATAAGATACGAAGTACTATATTATCATCACTTCATAACGATTAAACTTTTATTCAAATTTACCGAGTGACAGAAGGAGAACCATCACTTGAAAAATAGGGTAAAATACATCATTTTCTCTGGATGGAAGTAATAGAGAGGGCTATACCAAATTATAAAATAAGAGAAGTGATTACAGGCACGGGGTATTTTTATGGTTGTTAACTACGACCGGTTATTCACAATGCGTGCGAAAAACCTGAAATCCAGTGAAATACGAGAGTTGTTGAAGTTGACGCAAAGCCCTGGATTTATTTCCCTTGCAGGAGGCCTGCCCAATCCTCAAGCATTCCCTGTTGGGATCATTCATGAATGCATAGAAAAGGTGTTTAAAGATAATATTCTCAATGCGCTTCAGTATGGAACGACCGAGGGGCTGCCTCTCTTACGAAGTGCGCTTGCAAAACGAATGCGGGAAGTGAAACACATTAACTGCGAGCTTCATGATATCATCATTACGAGCGGAGCACAGCAAGCGTTGTCACTCGTCGCATTTAACTTATTAGATCCTGGTGATACGTATATTACGAGCACTCCAACGTATTTAGGGGCGCTGCAGGCGTTTCATGCCTATCAAGGGAACTGCGAATGCATCCCAATGAACACGACCGGGATCGACATCGAATCATTACGAAGAAACCTGAAGCGACTCCACCGCACCGGTATCAACCCGAAGTTTCTGTATACTGTCGCGACCTACCAGAACCCCTCAGGGGAAACAATCCCGCTCGAGCATCGCAAGGCATTACTTGAGATTGCATCAGAGTATGATTTTATCATTATTGAAGACGATCCCTATGGCGAACTTATTTTTGAGGGAGACGTGATACCCCCAATTAAGTCACTGGATACCAAGGGACGAGTCGTGTACATCGGTACGTTTTCCAAGGTACTCGCCCCGGGGTTCAGGTTGGCCTGGGTGATTGCCTCCGAGGAGATTATTAATAAATTTACGTTAGCGAAGCAATCCATGGATTTGTGTTCTAATGTGTTTGTTCAATATGTAGCGTATGAGTACATAAAAGGCGGGTATTTGGATAAGCAAATTGAGACGATTAGGCAGCTGTACCGCCATAAGCGTGATGTGATGATTGAAGCGTTAAAGCAGTATTTCCCAAAGGATATCAAATGGACGGTGCCGCATGGCGGCATGTTCCTTTGGGTGACTCTGCCGAAACATGTGAACACGCGTCTCATGTTCAAACGAGCACTCGCAAAAAAAGTCGCGTACGTCGTCGGTGACGTGTTTTATCCAGACAGCAGCAATTACAATTCCATGCGGCTCAACTTTTCCTATTCTGAGGATGAGGTAATCCGAGAAGGCATCAAACGGCTTGCTGAGGTAATACAGGAAGAAATGATCACGTCATACGATAAAGAGTACTATGCTGAAGGGGTGTAACCAAAAACCCTTTTCTTGTTTTTTCCTCCCCATAAAATCCGAACTCGCTCATGTGCACGATTGATATCGGACCGCATTACATTTAAATAACATAACGGTATTCCGGAACTCTATATCTGAAGGGTGATTAATCTGGGCAATATTCGGCAGACACATATAAAAAACGTAGCGATTGAACTTGTGAAGAGATACCCGGATCATTTTACCGGTGATTTTCAAAGTAATAAAGAAAAGGTGGACCAACTTGTGACCGTGAGCAGCAAGCTTTTGAGAAATCGGATTGCCGGGTATGTTACCCGTTATGTGGTGTCTCACAGTAAGGCAAAACCAACACGACCCATTTCTGAGTAACATCCCAATATTTATTTTATTAAGGTGAATGTCTTCGGTGGTGATTCTATTACCCACGTGAAGCAGGCACTGACGGACCTTCAATACGGAAAATTCGTCCTTGTTTTTGACAACGATTCACGGGAAGGAGAAACCGATTTCGTCATCGCATCCCAATTTGTCACCCCTGACGCGATCAAACGAATGAGAAAAGACGGGGGAGGACTGATCTTTCTTATGACCTCCCACGCAATCGCACAGAAATTACAGCTGCCGTTTCTCGCTGATCTCTTCGCAGAGGTTGGCAACCAATTTCCGGTGCTCAAAGAACTTACCCCGAACGACATCCCTTATGACACCAAATCCTCATTCTCATTATATATCAACCATCGTAAGACATTCACTGGTATCACTGATAACGACCGAAGTCTTACCATGAAAAAATTCGCGGAATTAGTCAAATCCATCGAAAACATGGACACCATTACGGCTATGAAACAATTCGGCAAAGAATTTCGCTCTCCAGGCCACGTCCCGATCTGCATCGCCTCAGAAAAACTTCTAAAGGAACGAAAAGGTCATACCGAGCTTGTTGTTGCATTATTACAGATGGCAGGACTCATCCAGGTCGGAAGCGGGTGTGAAATCATGGGGGACAACGGCAAAGCACTATCAAAAGAAGACGCACGATACTACGCAGAAAAAAATAATTTCACCTTCCTTGAAGGAAATGAAATCGTGAGAGCGTGGACAGAATGGTCAAAGTAATGGCAACAGGAACCTTTGATTTACTCCACATGGGACATATCTACTACCTGAAAGAGGCAAAAAAACTCGGAGACACCCTTGTCGTCGTGGTCGCAACAGATTCAACGGTCAGAAAACTCAAACACGAGCCAATCACCCCACAAGAAATCAGATTAAGCCTCATCAAAGAACTCAAAATCGTTGACGAAGCATACCTCGGGCACGAAGATGATATTTATGCGATCGTCGAAGAAATCAAACCAGATATCATCGCACTGGGGTACGACCAGATCCACGATGAGACAGCCATTCAAAATGAACTGAAAAAACGAAAACTCCAAGCCAAAATCGTCCGACTCCCGAAATACGAAGGGGGGAGTGACCTTGAAGGCACCAGGAGAATCATCCAAAAAGTTGTTGCAGCGCACGAGTTTCAAAAGAAAATGCAACGCATCGAAGGAGAATCATGAAACGCATCGGCATCGCTGACACCACATTTGCCCGTTACGACATAGCAGCAGCAGCAATAAACGAATTGCAATCACTCGCCACCGGGTTTACGATTGTCCGCTACACAGTGCCAGGGATTAAAGATTTACCGGTCGCCTGCAAAAAATTGTTCGACGAACACCATTGTGATATCATCATGGCACTGGGGATGCCTGGCGCCCAGCCAATCGATAAACAATGCGCACATGAGGCGAGCACCGGACTTATTCACACGCAACTAATGTGCAATAAGCATATCATCGAAGTCTTCGTCTATGAGGATGAAGCAACAGAAGGAAAAGAACTTGCCTGGCTTGCAGACCGACGCACGCGTGAACACGCACGAAACGTTATCGATCTGCTGTTTCATCCTGAGAATCTCACGAAAAAAAGAGGCCAGGGATTACGTCAGGGATTTGAGGACGTTGGACCTGTGCGATAAAGGAGGAAAAAGAAAATGCCAAAAGAAACCATACGAATTGGGGCTGTTGTCTCTGAGTTCAACTATGAGATCACCATGATGATGCTCGAGCGAGCAAAGGAACACGCTGCATTCCTTGGGGCTGAAATAACCAAGACCGTCAAGGTCCCTGGGGTGTTTGACATGGGTCTTGCAGTGAAAAGACTCTTACAGCGAAAAGACATCGACGCGGTAATCACCATCGGTGCGGTCATCGAAGGTGAAACAGAACATGATGACCTGGTGATTAGCCATGCGGCACGAAAAATCGCTGATCTAGCATTGGAATACAACAAACCGGTCGGTCTTGGAATCTCCGGACCGGGGATGACTAGACTCCAAGCGGAAGACCGCATTGAGCGTGGAAAAGCAGTGGTCGAGGCAGTCGTCAAACTCCATCAACGGCTCCAGACCATCTAAAAAAGAGGCTTCGAACGCCTCATTCTTTTTTATTTTCCAATGGTATCGCAGTAACGGTCAGCCGTTCAAGTTCTGAGATTTTCTCACTTGCCTTCCTGATGATTTCCGTTTGAATTTTATATAATTCCGCAACAGGCATGTCTCCTGGGACCGCGATCTCAAGTTCCCCTTGGATGACCGGCCCGGTTCGTCGTAAACGAACAACCTTTGCTTCCTTGACACCATGCACGCGCTCTGCGTACGTCTTAATGAGCAATCCGTACATGAGGCAATCCCCGTCACAGGCGTCAACAAGCATATACCCTGCTTCTTTGATCGCCGCAAACCCGATCGTCACGATAACACCAGCGATGATAAATCCGATGATTGCATCAGCTCTGTAAAATCCAAAAGAGGATACTACTAAGGCGATGACTGTTAAAAATGAAGTCGTCCCATCCTTTATCGTATTGAAGGCATCAAGTTTCACGGAGCTTAATTTATTGTGTTTGGTATATATGAATTTGTACACACCAAGGCCGATTGCCACGAGACCCGCGATGAACGCAATGACCGCACCAACGAGCGGGAGCTCAACATGCTGAGGATTGACAAATTGGACATAGGATCGAAAGATGATGTATCCCGCAAGGGAAAACATGACGAGTGTCGCACCAATAGAGGCAAGGTTTTCGAGTTTATAGTACCCAAAATGAAAATGTTGATCCGCCGGTTTTCTAAAAAATCGCAAGCCGACCCAGACAATACCGGAAACAAAACCGTCTCCGATGCAGTCAAATCCATTTGCGGTGAGCGCTACACTCCGGGAAATCGTTCCCCCGAGGATCACCTGGAGTACGCCGAGAGCGACGAGTAAAATGGTGGTGGTTGCAGCGATTGTCTCTGTACGATTCATGATTGTATCTGCGCTCGTCACCATCATACGAGAAAAAGAATGGTGTCTTATATGAATTTTTGTTTGAAACTAAAAAAGATATATATGTGTATATATTATTTAGAGAAAATATTCTTTATAAATGATATTCTGGAATAGACCGTACAATAATCAAAAAAAAAAAAGATTATACAAAAGTATATAAGTCATAGTTTTTATGGCAGGATACCACACCAGAAATAGCTGGTGACGGGAGAAACACAAGTTGCGAGGAAACGACATGGTAAAAATTAATATCACCATAGAAGGAGAAGATATTCCTGCCATAATCAATGAACTTTTACAGGTAGGCATCGAACTCTTAAAGGCAAATCGAAAAGAAATCAGGGAAGTGCTGAAAATTCTTGCAGACGAGTCATTGGAAGTTCTCAACGAGAAAAAGACCCTGGAGAAAGGGGCACAACTCTATAAGAAAATCAACACGGAGATAAACTGGACCTATAAGAGAGATAAGATCTAACCACCATACGTGCTCACAGTTCCGTAAACTCACGTGGACTTCGAGTGAGCAGCGTTATTTTATCTTTTTTAATGAGAACGTCATCTTCGATGCGTACTCCCCCAAACCCAGGGATGTACACCCCTGGCTCAACAGTCAGGATCATATTCTCTTGAAGCGCCATCGTGTTATCAGGTGCGAACCCTATCCCGTCATGCACAGCGAGACCAAGCGAGTGACCTGTTGAATGAATGAAACGATCTTTGAATTTCGTCGAATCAACAAAGGACCTCACCGCGGTATGGACATCGCATGCTTTCACGCCAGGCTTTATGGCATCGAAGGCGATCTGTTGTGCCTGTAGTACCGTGTCGTACATTTCTTTCTGTTGCTCAGTTGCTTTTCCGAACACAAACGTCCGGGTGATATCCGAATTATATTTTTTGAAGGTCGCACCAAAGTCACATAAAACAAAATCGTTTTTCTTTAGTTTTGTGTCTCCGTGGCTGTAGTGTGGCTCCGCGGTATTCGTGCGAAAGGAGGAAATGGTGTCGAATGCTGGTTTCTCTGCACCGCTGTTTTGTAATGCATAATTGATTTCTGCGGCAAGCTCATATTCGTACATCCCTTCATAGAGGATATCGGGGATCGTCTCCATGACTGCATCGACGATGGAGCAGGCTGATTTAATGCATTGAATTTCAGGCTCGTCTTTGATGAGTCTGGCTTTCATGAACGCATCAAAGACATCGATAAATTTCGCCTGCGGAAGCAGCTCTCCTAATGAAGTATATTCATGATAGGAAAGGCCGCTTGCATTGACACCAATTGTTTTTTCACCAGCGGCCAGGTGCTTAACCATCGTGGAAAAATCCTCCTTGTTTTTATAGATACATAGATGAGCAGTGGCTTTTCGTGCGCTTTCCGCCTCGAGCTCTGAAACCAGCAGGTCGATGGCACCATCGGGATGTAACACGACAGCGGATCCCTCGAAGATCCCTTGCTCAAGACCGGTGACATAGAAGAAATTATCGTCGATAAAAGGAGGAGAGGCGTTTTTCAGCAGTATCGAGTCGACCGATTTTTCGCACTGCGTAAAAATATTTCTCACTCTATTTTTCACGTGTTGCCACCTGGTGCATCCATTGGTGCATTCCATTAACGTAAAAGAAGGAGAAATGGCATCAAGGACTGATTATTGGATTATTTTTACTTTTCGATCGACGTGATAAGACTATGGAGTTGATCGAGGTCTTGTTTGATGTTTTCGACTTCTTTCATCTTTTCTTTTTCGAAGCTTTTCAGGATGGTCGGCAAGTCTGCGGTGAGTTTGTAGAGATGTACTGGTCTCCCTTTGCCTTTCTTTTTTACATCACGCTTTTTTGCCCATCCTCTCCGGCGGATTTCTTGCATCGCAACGCTTACTTCCGGCTGTCGAAGATCGGCTCCTTGTTCGACGTCTGCAGAGCGAGCTTCGTCAACCTGAGAGATGTATAATAACGTCTTTGCAAGATTTTTTGGCATCCCAAGCTCCGAGAACAGTTGGACGGCTTTATTATCTTTATCATCTAACACGAATGATTTTTTCCGTTTCATACGTTCTCCTCGCGGAATAAATCAATTCTTAAGTATTTATATTTTTCCAATTTTTCCATTCAAATTTTTATATGATTATCTATTATTTAAATCTTTTTATTTTTAAATTGCTTTCACTCATCATCTGTTTCGCGAGCTCGTCCGGATAGTCCCCCGCATAGATAATCTCCAGGACGCCGGCATTAATCAACATCTTCACGCATACCACGCATGGGGTATTGGTACAATAGAGGGTGGAACCTTTAATTGGTGTGCCAAAAACCGCCGCCTGTATGATCACATTTTGCTCCGCATGAAGACCCCGACACAGTTCATGACGCTCTCCGGAAGGGATATTCATATGTTCCCGAAGACAACCGGCCTCAGAACAATGCCTCATGCCCTTTGGCGCGCCATTATATCCCGTGCTTAATATATGTTTGTCCTTCACGAGAATCGCGCCAACTTTTCGCCGTAAACAGGTGCTCCGTTTCGCGACGACATGCGCCATTTCCATGAAGTATTCATCGTACGACGGTCTTTCTTCCATGAGAACCCCAAAAGAAGAAACACTGCTCCCTTAATAAAATTATGATTTTACAAAAAGGGAAATGATTAGGGGTGCGAAGAGCTAGCTACACTTTCAGGCTTGTTCTTTTCTTTCAGACCCCAGACGATATTATCACCGAAGAACGCGCGAAACGCGGTCGTAAGCAGAGAGAACACCACAAGCAGCCCGAGAAGATACACGTCATATAATGGCGCAGTGCTGAACACCTCACTAATTCCAGGCAGGTAAATGATCGCAAGAATCATCAACAGCGTGAATATAAAAAACGATTTCAACATCAAATTCCTTCGTTTAAATTTCTCAACCAACGACCCTTCTCGCAAGATGAACACGTAAATCTGTGGAGAAAGCAGTGTCACCGCAAACGAAACAGTCCCCGCCAAAACACCGGCATCCGAACTCGTCGCACCACGACCAAGCATATAATTATACGAAAGGATGTAACTTCCGGCAATGGAAAGGCCAAACACAAAACCGTCGATAATCATCATGATCCGCTGGTTCCGAGTGATGATCGGCTCTAAGAGTTTCGATGGTTTCCGCTTCATAATGTTTTTATCAGCGCTGTCAGTACTAATCCCGACCCCCGGGAAACTTTCCATGACCACATTCGACCAGATCAATTGCAGCGGCAATAACGGAACCGGGTACCCGAATAACGGGGTGATAAGGATACCGACGACTTTTCCGATATTATTCGTTATCAGATACCGGATTAATTTTTTCAGGTTCTGATACACACGCCGTCCCTCCTCGACCGCTTTTACAATCACGGAAAAATTATCGTCCGTAAGAATAATGTTCGCTGCTTCCTGCGATACTTGTGTTCCCGCGCGACCCATGGCAATTCCAACATCGGCTTTCTTCAACGCAGGTGCATCATTGACGCCGTCGCCCGTCATCGCAACAATATGGTTTTTCTCCCGGAGTTTTTCCACGATCTTGAGTTTGTCAAGTGGTGCGACACGAGAATATACCCGAAGATGCTCAACTTGGTTGCTGAATTCTTCATCACTCATCTCTTCAAGGTCCTTTCCTTCAATCGCCTGCTCCATGTCCGATGCAATCCCGACACTTTCTGCAATCGAAAAACCAGTTTTTTTGCTATCACCCGTGATCATGACCACATTGATGTTCGCTTCCTTGGTCTCTTGTATCATCTGCTTCACTTCGTCTTTCGGCGGATCATAAATAGCAGCGGTCGCAAGAAACGTAAATCCTGAAAGGGTATCGACATCGATTTTTTGGATTGTACCAACAGTTGATTTTTTCACAAACCCGATGAGTCGAAACCCTTTCTCAGACCGAGTCGACAACTCATGTGCAATATGATGCCGATGGCGCTCGTCAAGGGGAAGGATTTTCCCGTCGAGATAATAAAAGTTACAAAATGTTAGTACTTTCTCGGGGGCACCCTTGATATAAATATCTCGTTTTCCCGTGCTATCTTCAGTGAGAATCGCGGAAAACATGAGATCCGATGAAAATGGCACTGACTCAATTGTTTTATAGGTATCAAACTGGTTCGGTTTAAATCCGTTGAGGATCGCGGCTTTGATGAGGGCGATCTCGGTCGGATCACCCATTTCTTTGACAACGTTGCCGTCTTGCTCTACAACCTGTGCCGTGGAGCATTTCACTGATGTCAAGAAAACATCATGGAGAAGAGCAGATTTTCCCTCGGCAATCATCTTGAACAAATCAGTCATGACATAGAATTTCTCCCCGATGAAGACTTCTTTGACGGTCATATCGTGTTTTGTGATCGTCCCTGTTTTATCCGTGCAGATATAATCCACATTCCCGAGGGTTTCTACCGAGGAAAGTCGTTTGATAATCACAGAGTTTTTCGCGAGTCGTTCCATAGCAAGCGATAGCGCAATCGTCATTGACGCTGGCAACCCCTCCGGGAACACCGCGACCATGATACTAATAGCGAGTAACACTGAGAACCCAAGATCCGCCCCCCGGAGAGCACCCATTGCCAATACGAGGACAAGGGAAACGATAGCCAGGGTGACAAGTGCCTTGACTTCGAGACCCATTTTCTTCTGAAGCGGTGTTCGTTCCTCTCCCGCTTCTTGGATATTGACCGCGATTTTTCCGATCTCAGTCGCATTCCCTATTTTTACGATGAGACCGGCCCCGCATCCATTCAACACTTTACTGCCTGCAAACACGATATTTTTCATTTCATACAGTCTGAGGTTCTTGTCCGAGAGTGGATGCGTGCTTTTATTAATCGGTTGACTTTCACCGGTGAGATGTGCCTCATCAACCAGCACGTTTGTCGCGGCAATCAACCGTGCATCCGCTGGAATGATATCCCCCGCCTCAAAGACGATGACATCACCTGGAACTAAAAACTTCGATGCAATAACTTCAACATTTCCATCGCGAAGTACCTTACATTGCGGAGAAAGAATTTTTTTCAGCTCCTCTGCCGCTTTCTCAGATTTCCCCTCCTGAAATAAACTAATGACGGTGTTAATAATCACCACACCAAGAATCGCGAATGCCTCCAGCAGATCTTCAAGTATAAAAAAGGACAGAAGCGAGGCGAAAATAAGGATCACCGTCATCGGCTCGATAAGCGCTTTACCGATTTTTTTTACAAGAGTCTCTTTCTTTTCTTGTGCAAATTCATTTGTCCCATAGACTAGCCTTCGTTCTTCGGCTTGTGCATCTGATAACCCTTTCGATGATGAATGAAATATGTTGAATAACTCATCCTGCGATTCTGAATAAAAATATCGGGAAAGATCAATTTTTTCCATAGTCATTTAAAACCTTTTCTGTTACAACAGAATTATGTTATATTTTATCTAGTTTTCATTTTTAGAAAAAAATATGTGATACATCTGTGGTAAAACCATAAATTATTAAAGCATTGAAGGATAAAGGACCAACAGGGTTGGATATGAAAAAAATCGGTATCTTAACCGGGGGAGGAGACTGCCCTGGACTCAATGCAGTGATACGTGCGGTCGTGAAGAAATCTTTAAAGAATCAATGGGAAGTCATCGGCATTCTTGACGGCTGGAAAGGCCTCATAGAAGGAAATGCCATGACACTTACCGAGGTTCATATTTCCGGTATTTTACCGAAAGGCGGTACAATCCTAGGAACATCACGGACGAACCCGTTTAAGGAACAGGGAAACGTCGACAAACTGTTAAAAAATATGAAAAAATTCAAGCTTGATGCTCTCATCGCAATCGGTGGGGAGGATACCCTCGGAGTCGCATTGAAACTGCATAAGATGGGAGTCCCGGTTGTCGGAGTCCCGAAGACCATCGATAATGATATCTGTGGGACCGATTACACGTTTGGTTTTGACACGGCAGTGTCCATTGTGACTGAGGCAATCGACCGGCTCCATACGACTGCCGAGTCACATCACCGTATCATGGTGCTTGAGGTCATGGGACGACATGCGGGTTGGATTGCAACCGTTTCAGGAATCGCGGGTGGCGCCGATGAAATTCTCATACCGGAGAAGCCCTTTGATATCGAGGCGGTCTGTAGGAATTTGAAGGCGCGCCATGACAGCGGGAAGAAATTCAGCATCGTCGTCGTCTCTGAAGGAGCAAAGCCAAAAGAGATTGAACACTTTGAAACGCTTTCCCAGGAAAAAGACGAGTTTGGTCATGTCCGACTTGGCGGCATCGGCCAACGTCTGGCAAAAGAAATAGAGAAACGACTTGGCGTTGAAACACGGTTCACAGTTCTCGGGCATGTCCAGCGAGGTGGTTCTCCGACCGCCTATGACCGAGTGCTTGCTACACGGTATGGTATCGCAGCAGTTGAGCTGGTGAAGAACGAGCAATTTGGGAAAATGGTCGCGTTACGAGGATACAAAATCGTTCCCGTTGATCTGAATGAGTCCGTGACAAAACTTCGAACAGTCGACATGGATCTCTACGACATCGCAAAAACTTTTTTTGCCAAGCCAGACGATGAATAAATCGTGATTACTCGCAGATATCCTTGTTACATTTTTTTTATTATTTTAATCGACGAAAAAACGCGATTTCCGTTCAATTACATGACAATTAAAAAACAATTATATACATGCTAATGGTTTTCAACGCTGGAGTGAAAGGATGAAATGGAATAAAAGAACCCTTATGATCCTTGGTTTAGCAGGCGGCATCATGCTTTTTTTTATCGGCATGGCAGCGTATATTGTCTTTGGGCCGAGTACAACTACGTATTTACTCCCACAACAAATTTCTTCTGTATTAAAACTCACCGGGATGGGAATCGTCTGTATCGCGATGATCGTCGGTGGTTTTTTTGTAGAAAAAATAGAAAAAGAAACAAAAATACTGTTACTGCTTTTCGGTGTGATTCTGCTGCTTTTGAATATCTTCCTGTTTTCATCAACCAATTATTATTAGGAGATGGCTGACAATGAAGATGAAAATGAAGGATATTGTAATGCTCGGTATTATAGTTGGCATCGCATCCGTTTTCGTTGGTGCGATTATTAGTACTGTCTTTCCAAGCACTCAAACCAATCTTGTACCGTATAGAGTCTCAGGTTCAATAAAACTCATCGGTATTGGTGTGTTCACAAGTTCCATGATTATCGGTGGAATCATCATCGAAGATATTGACAAAAATTTGAAGTTATTGTTATTGCTTCTCGGGTTAGTTCTCTTAATCATTTATACCGTTGGATCGCAATCACTGCAGTGGTACGTCCCAACAACATCGCAAACGCCATCAGGGAATGAATCCTATTTGCATCGACCAACTGGGTATGGCATACCTGGTTTTGAAGCACTCGCTGTGTTTGGAGCACTGATAATCGCGTTGATGATACTGAAGAGAAAACACCTCAGGTAGCAACGATGGAATCAGAAAGTCCAACGTCCGTACCACTTGGAATTCTGCTTATCGCTTCGTTTTGGATTGTCATCGGTGCATGGATCCTCTCATCAATCTCACAGTTACTCTCAGGTCGCCCTTACCAAAGTATAGTTGGTCTTATTCTGTTATTTGTAAGCATTGGTCTTATCATGGTAGGATGGGGTCTCCTAACACATCGACGATGGGCGTTCTTTACCGCACTAATCCTTTCGCTTCTCGGTCTCATCCCTTTCTCGTTCCTTTTTATCAACCTTGTTTCAATGATTAGTTATGGCTACCGATACGGTCTTGATTTTCTCTTAAATATCTACACATTATTTGAGATATCAGTTTTTATTTTATTTATTTTGATGATCTGGTATTTATTTAAAAAAATCAAGCTCTTTGAAAAAAAACAATAAATTCTTCTTTATTTCTTGAGTTTTACTTCGATTTCTTGGAAATCTCTCGGGACATATGAATGCGGAAATATCTTTCGCGCATCGTTTTCCAATATGCGATGATCCAGATACCGGGGGCTAATGTGGGTTAAATAAAGTTTCTCCACTTCCGCCTTACTTGCTATTTCCGCGGCTTCATACGCGGTGGTATGACCGTACTCACTTGAGAGGTCCTGAAGTTTTGATTCAAACGTCGCCTCATGAACAAGGACATCCGCATGCTGGGCGAACGCAATCATTTCTTCAAACGGAATCGTGTCACCGGAGATGACAATTTTTCGTCCTTTCCTGGAGGGACCGAGCACAAGGCCAGGGGAGATTTTTTTTCCACTGCTTAAGGTGATGGTATGCCCTCGCTGTAGTTTACTAAACAGTGGTCCCTCTGGGATCCCAAGATCAAGCGCCTTAGCTTTGTTGAATTTTCCAGGACGCGTATGTTCTTCCAAACAATAGGATAAGGCGGGAACCGTATGCTTGCCTTTCAATGCACGGATGTCATATTCTTCAAATCGGAGCTCATCCCCAGAGTTCATCTCATGGGCGATGATCTCGTACGATGGCCGGAAGTAGCCAAGTGTCAAAAGCTGATTCGTGAGCTTTTCCATCCCTCGGGGGCCATAGATATGAAGTGGTGTGTCCCGATCGTTTAGCTGCATGGTCTGGATGAGGCCCGGGAGCCCAAGAAAGTGATCGCCGTGGAAATGAGTAATGAATACTTTTGTGATTTGCATGTAACTAAGATTTGATTTCTGGAATTGTCGTTGGGTTCCTTCACCACAATCAAAAAGGATAATCTCGCTCCCTCGTTTGATCGCAAGAGATGATACATTTCTTTTTACCGTTGGCCAGCTACCCCCAGTTCCAAGAAAGATAACGCTAAGTTGAGTCATATACCAGACGGATATTACAAGAAGGTAAAAGCATTGTGGTTACCGTTGATACACGACAAAATATCGTGTCAGACTTCGATGGGCTCGTATCGGAAATACATCGACGAGCGAGAGATAGTTCTTCCCAACAGCTATCATCTCTTCACCAGAGAGGCCGATCACAGCGCGCCCGTTTTTCTTAAGGACATGTGAAATTTGCTCGAAACCCCGGCTGTAGAGCTGGGGAAGTTGTTCCCCCTTGGTCGTAGTCGCTTTCGCATAGGGAAAATCTGTTACTACCGCATCCACTGAACGGACGTGGTTTCTGATATCGCCGATATCGACGCAGTACAACTCATAATTTTTCAGGTGATAAAACTCAATGTTTTTCCTGCATCCTTCGACCATTTTTTTTTCGATATCGCTACCGATAACGTGAACCCCGAGAAGTCCTGCTTCGATAAGTATTCCACCAGTGCCGCAGAACGGATCAAGCAGCATTCCATTTTTTTTAATGGATGAGAGATTGACTAAGGCACGTGCGATTTTTGGATGCAGGGTGATTGGTGATAAAAACGGACGTAGGTGTCCTCTCCGTTGTTGAAAATGACTGGTGTTTATCTCCGCTTTTTTAATCCCAACATACGCTGTTTTTTCTGTTACTACCGCACGGAGTTCAATCTCAGGATGGGTGAGATCGACTTTCCTGTTTTTTGTGTACACGTCTCCTAAGCGATCGATAACCTGCGCTGAATCAAGAGAAGACGTTCGGCTCTTACAGCGGATCGCTATCGTTCCCTCAATTGTAAGGGGATGTTGCCTTGCTCGTTCTCCTATATCATGAATGGCTGCTGGGCATGAAAATAATAATTCGTCGATGATAAAGGTGAATGCAAGGCGGTCCGCAAGATCCCTGACCACCGTATCATCGGTTTCCACTTCAGCAAGGAGGACGTCCTCATTTGCGTCTACCACAGTATACGTGGGTGTCTCAGCATTGAGACAGGCGAGTATTTCAGCACAAGAAAGTGTGCTTTGTTCTTTGGAACGCTCAAACATCAACGTCGTCAGGATTCTCACACCTTACCTGCTCTGAATACAGTCGACCTAATAAAGTCATACGAAGGAAGAACGAATAAAAAAAGTCTCTGAAGACACGAACATTACTAAACATCGTTTTTATTATCTTTTCTCTTCTTTGGCTGTTTCTTTAGTGCCTCATCGACTTTGGATTGTATATCGCGTTCGCCTTCGAACCATTTTCCTTCGTTTTTCTGATCGATTTTTCCGGTCATTTCATCAAGTTTGTACCGCATGTAATCCTGTCCTTTGAACCATTCATCCTCCTTGTTTCCTTGATGGGGTACGGAGGATACCGGATGTTCTCCTGTGGACAGAAACGTAGTTTCCTTTCTTTTTTCCTGAAGGGGAATCCGTATCTCCTCAACTCTCGGATCTGACGAAGAGACCGAGACATCTCCTCGCTTTTTTACTTGGTACGAGGCGGGTTCTTTTTCCCATTGTCTTTTTCGAAGGTTTACTGTGCCTTCAAGGCGCTCTTCATGCTGCTCCGCAGGTCCGGCTTTTCTGGACGGCATGTCTTTCTGAGTTTTTCTTCTCCATCGGACGTAGAAGATCGCGAAAATAACTGCAACAGCGGCGAAAACAATGGGTGCTATTTGAACGAGTATACTATCTCCCATATTTAGTACTGAGCCACCTGTGTTTTGAACAAGGATGCTCGTCGAGGAATCAAGATATCCGCTTTTTATAACCTGAATTGTGATGTTCCTATTTTGATTCACTTCTGGTGCGTCGATGTAGGCGATACCCATGGAATCCGTACTAACATGGGTTCCATTCGGATCGATGAAGACAAAAGCACCTTCTACAGGATGACTATCCTGGTCTTTTATAGTCACTTGGAACTCTTTTTTCTCTTCGACAGTACTGCGATCTGTACGAATGGAGAGTGCGCCTTTTATCACGGTGATTGTCCGTTCAGTAGGAAGATACCCGTCTTTGGAAGCATTGATAACGAATGATGCATAGTCCTCCATGAACGGCGCTATGATAGTAATAAACGGGGTTTCATTGGTCGTGAAATAGGATTTCCATGGTACCGTAATCGTCACATTAACAACAAACCCTCCATCGTCAGTACCAATAGCGATATCGTACGTCTTCCCCTCAAGAATTATATCTCCCTGGAGTACATCAGAGGTTTCAGAGTCATACACTTCAATAATCAGTGCTTGTTGTATTTGCGCAGAGACAGAGGAAAGAAGTACGCTACTGACAACCAATAGAATAACGAGGAAACAGACAAAACGACTAGCAGTTTTTTGAGTCACAGTGATCCTCATCTACTTTCTTTGAGTGCCCAATGCAAAGATACAATAATACATATTTATGTTTTTTGAAGAAGAGTATGGAAAAAGAATCGTGTCATTTTTCCGCGAGTCGCTTTTTCAATTCAGTAATAATGTCGAGAGGGGTTGGGTCGATGCCGCGCAGTACCGCAAGATAGCAACTGGTGAAATCACCAAGACACATGAGGTACATCATTTTTGCGAGCTGGCTCTTTCCTTTCGGTGTTACCTCGATAATATGACCCGCGGTGTTTTGAAAAAGAGCTTTCATAAAATTGAGCCGCGTTGTCATATCAATGGTTTCTTCATCTTTGTCACGGAAGAGAATGCAGCTGCATTGTTTGGAGATTTCCGGGTTTGCGGTCCATCCGACGATGTCATTATGATTGCACTCGGGGAGGATGTCAGACCGAGCGATCACCTTGCTGTTTTCGTTAAATTGGTAGCGCCAGCGTTTTGCAATCGGTACGTACACGCCCCAGCCGTAAATCTGGGGGACGGTGTTGAATATGTTTTGTGCGAGCTGTTTCGCAGGATTGTTTTCCAAAGGAATTTCTTTGTTAATTGTTGCGACTAATTCTCGGATTATGGTAATAGTTTCTTCAATGTCTGTTTCAATGGTTGTTTTTAGTAACCTAAGGCGTTTTAGAAAAATAATTAAGGGAAAGAGGAGGTATGCCGTCGCTGCGCGCGGTTGAAGACCAGGAGGGATTTTAATAAAAGGGACCCCGCGTTTTTCTGCGAGCTCCTGGAGTTTCCCGCCGGAAGAGAGGCAGATGATTTTACATTTTTTCTGACTCGCGATCTTGAAGGCACTGAGCGTTTCATCGGTATTTCCAGAGTAGCTGATACAGAGTAAAAGGGTGTCTTTATTGACCCATTTCGGAAGGTCATACTCCCGATTGACCATGAGGGGGACATCCAGTTTATCTCTGAACAAACTCGCCATGATATCTCCAGAGATAGCAGAGGCTCCCATACCTGCGACAACCACGTTATCAATTTTCAGGAAATTGAACCGGTCAACCGACTCCGCGATGGAAAGCGCTTCCCTGATTTGATCAGGAAAGCGGGCGAGCCCCTCGAGCATATATGACTTATCCACGGCTGAAATATCTTGATTATCTAACGTCATTTCATCCATCTCATCCCTCATAATTTTTTTCTTGTGACACGGTAAGAATCAGAGAGTCACTCTATGATGTAAGAGGGAAGGAGAAATCACGCTTTTCACTTAAAAATATTTCTATGACGTTACGAGAGTGATGGTTTTGAGTAACGAAAAAGGGTATAAAAACTCATGTTTCTTTCACGGGTACCAATGAGATACGCAGAAGGTGAGATCCTTACTGTTGAGGGATTTGTAGAAGGTTACGTAGGGTTTGATCAGCAGACCGGTTTGGAAGTCGGAAAAGGATCAGCGCCGCAGAAACCGTTTACAAGAGGAATCATTGTACCAGCATTTGTCAACGCGCACACCCATATCGGTGATTCGTTTATCAGATCAAGACGGATCACGCTTCCGCGAAATGTCAGAGAGCTTGTTGCGCCTCCAGATGGATTGAAACATCGGTTGTTACGAGAAGCAACAGAAGAGGAAATCTTGAAAGGGATGCGAACATCCCTCCAAGAAATGACTGCGATCGGCACCTCGTATTTTTGTGATTTTCGTGAAGGCGGTCTTGCCGGGGTGTTACAACTCCGAAAGGCAGCGAAAAACCGTCCGGTTCATCCAGTGATTTTCTCGCGACCTGTCCAGATGAGCTACGAAAAAGAGGAGCTTGATCGGCTGCTGCAAAACTCTGACGGTATCGGAGTATCTGGTATTTCTGATTGGCAGTACGCTGACCTTGAAAAGATCGCCCGTTATACGAAAGGGAAAAACAAGCTATTTGCTCTCCATGCAAGCGAAATTATTCGAGAGGACATCGATAAAATCTTAGATCTTAAGCCTGACCTTCTTGTCCATATGATCGCTGCATCAGAATCAGATCTCATGCGCGTGAAACAAGAAGACATCCCTTTAGTACTCTGCCCCCGTTCCTATGCATTTTACCAGCTGAAATCCAATATCGATCTTATGAAAAAACATCATCTCACCCTGCTTCTCGGAACAGACAATGCGATGATTAATAGCCCAGATATTCTAGAAGAAGTTCGACTATTACGCAACACAAGCGTGTTTTCCATAGAGGAGTTATTAACAATGATCACCTATACCCCAAGGAAAGCTTTAAATTTAGATGACAGCATTCAGGGTCTCAACCTATTGAAACACTTTGTTGTTTTAGAGAACGAATCTTTAAAACCGGTATATGTTTCCTAAAATAGGGAGTTGAGGGACAGCATGATGAAAGTAGAAGATGCGATGTCTAAAGAGCTAGTTGTAGGGTACGTCCCATGTACGATCAGGGAAGCCTTGAAAGTGCTTGCGAAACATAATGTGTCCGGGATGCCGATACTGAAAAAAGACACGAAGAAAGTCGCTGGTGTTCTCACCCGTACCGATATTTTCAAAAACCCTGACGAGGGACAAATCGCGTTGATCATGAGCACAGACCCCTATACCGTTTTTAAGGACGATAACCTCGATGTCGCGGCAAGACTACTGTACGAAAACCGAATCCATGGCCTTCCAGTCATCGATAAGAGGAAAAATCTTGTCGGCATCATCAGTCCCACTGATATTTTAAAAGTATTAACCGAAGAGTACGATGACATCATTGATCATTATTTCACTAAAAACCTTGTCCCGGTGTATCAGGAGACCCCAATTACTATCATCATGGAAATCATCAATGTCACCAACGAGACCGCACTCCCCATCTTAAATAAAGGATGCGAGCTTGCAGGAATCGTCAGCGAAGGTGACCTGTTTAAACTGAGCCATATAAAGGAAAGTGTCTCTCAAACAAACATGGGAATGGGCGGCGATGAAGACGAATGGACCTGGGAAGGGATCCGTGATACAATCCGGTTGTACTATTCCACGACGAAAGTCGATCTCCCCCCGGTTGCAGTCAAGGAAATCATGGTGACAAACATCATTCGAGCCTATAAGAATGACCCGATTTTAGAGATCGCAAGCAAGATGATAAAAAACAAGATCAGCCATGTCCCCGTGGTGAGTTCAGAGAATCGGTTACTCGGCATGGTGACTGACATCGACCTCATGGCATGCATGTTTAAATCCTCCAAATAAATTCATTGTAATCAGTTGGTTGGGAGACTTACCCTAATGCCTCAAGATATTTATGATAAAATTATGACGGTGGCAAAAAGGAGAGGGTTTATTTATCCGTCATTTGAGATCTATGGCGGTATCGCTGGTTTTTACGATTATGGTCCTCTTGGCGCGCAATTAAAACAAAACGTGGAGAATCTCTGGAGACGATTCTATCTTTTATACGATAATTGTGTCGAGGTGAGCACACCAACTATAACCCTGTATGAGGTGTTAAAGGCCTCGGGTCACGTCGATGAATTCACCGATCTGACCGTTGATTGTCTGAAATGTAAACGATCCTATAAGGTGAAGGACCTCATCAGCGATGACCAGTCCGTCGATGAAGCAATAAAAGAAAAAAAGGTGAAATGTCCCACATGTGGTTCACCCTTAAAGGATGCACACCCTGTGAATTTAATGTTTGCAACAACCATTGGCATCGGCGACGGGCGAAATGCATTCCTTCGACCGGAGACCGCGCAGGGTATTTTCACGAATTTTCATTTATTGTACCGGTATAGCCGAGAGAAGCTTCCGTTTGGTGTCGTACAAATCGGGAAAGGATACCGCAACGAGATATCGCCGCGACAAGGAACGCTACGGCAGCGGGAGTTCTTTATGGCAGAGGCAGAAATCTTCTTTGACCCGCTCAATAAAAAACATCCGCGTTTTATCCAGGTAAAGGACAAGGAGCTCCATCTCAATGATAACGAGAAAGAATTTACGATCTCCCTGGATAAGGCAGTGAAAACAAGTGTCATTAACAACGAGGCGCTTGCCTATTATATGTATCTCACCCAGGAATTGTTGTTCACCGCAGGAGTTGATCCAAAGAAATTCCGGTTCAGAAAACATGCGGTCGATGAACTTGCACATTACGCAACGGAATGCTGGGACGCGGAACTGTACAGCGAACGGTTCGGGTGGATTGAATGTGTCGGGATTGCGGATCGAGCCGCGTACGATCTCAACGCCCATATCGTTTCCTCCGGTGTTGACATGTATGCATTGAGGAAATACGATGAACCGAAAGTCATTACCAGGAAGAAGATCATACCAAAGATGAACGAGCTAGGACCCTTGTTCAAGGATAAGGCAGGCAAGGTGAAAGAACTCCTCGAAACCATGCAGATAAAAGATATAAAAAACGTCTCCGTGACCATTGACGGAAAAACCCTGAAGATTCCAGGGAACTGCTACGAAATCGTCGAGTCTCAGGAAAAAATCATGGGCGATAAATTCGTCCCCCACGTGATTGAGCCTTCATGCGGGATTGACCGCATCATCTATTTCCTTCTTGAACACAACTTTAAAGAAGTGAAGAAAAACGAAGAAGAGTACACGATCTTAACGTTAAAACCACAAATCGCGCCGATCAAAGTAGGAGTGTTTCCCTTAATCAACCAGGAAAAACTGATAAAGATCGCACAAGAAATCGACGCTGAGTTGAGGAACCAGGGGATAGCTACGTACTACGATGAGGGGGGAACGATCGGACGGCGCTATGCGCGGATGGATGAGATCGGGACACCGTTTTGCATCACGGTCGATCATGACACTCTCAAAGACGACGCGGTCACCATCCGAGATCGCGATACCACGAAACAGGAGCGAATTAAGAAAGACAAGCTCGTTGAACTAATGAAAAAGAAGTTGTCCTACTAACAGCTGGTCGTTGTATGTGATCCACGGTATAATCCTTCTCTCGTTCTATGGCTGGATACCTAAGAGATGGGAAAGAAAAGGATGTGTTGATAAAAGGTAGACGAAGAAGGGGAACCGCTGCAGAAGTTTTTCGAGAAGCTGATGAACGAAAGGATGCGGTATTTGCTGATTTGCAGGGGTAACGAGTGAGATGCTGATGAGGCAGAAATCATTGTAGTTCCGTAAATTAACGACCTTGATTGTGCCGCTAAATGTGCTCCTTTTTTCGTCAGGCGCAACCACGGATACATTGATGGTGACTGGACCTTGTTCAGGGGTGAGCGCATTTCCGCTTGCCGGGGAAAACGACCAGGTGCCCCAACTTGGATAGTCGACGACCTTCCAATAGAGCGTGGAATTAGGCTCGCCAATATTTCGTATGGTAAAGCTACCTTCCACTGTTGCTCCGTGTGTGACATTTGTCCAGCTGAGCGTCCCATTGCCGTCTAAATTTGATGTCGTCGCATTCGAGAGGTAAAACACGAGAGTCGGGTCGCCGAACAGGTTGGTCTGATAGTAACACCAGCGTATCCCATTTTGATTAATCATGGAGACGTAAGATTCTTTCGAGTAATGGTTCGCTTTTCCGATGGTTCCCTGGTTTTTTTTCAAAAGACCTGAGACAAACGATCGATGGAATAACTGTGAAAGACCATTTGATGATCCTGGGGTGTACCATCCGTACCGTGCATTCAGTACGCCAGCAAAGGCAGCATAGCGTGTTTTGACCGTGAAATGCTCAGCGATACAATCATCGATATCAAACGCGCCAGAGTAGCACCCCTGGGTGTATACAAAGAAAAGTTTCGCATTTGACAGCTGATCAACATCACTGTTGCTGAGCTTCATGACATAGTCTTGATTCGCATGGCCTAGATGATTAATCATTTGAACACCGCTATCCATCTCTGCGATCAGCTCAGTTTTATCCCAATTATGATCTCGTTCGTAGAGCTTCTCAATGGCATACGTGTTCGGTGGTATTGCGGTTGCGATGAGGTTCTCCATGGAGTCATCACCCCAGGTGATATTATCGAGCTGTTCACCAGCCATGAGGAGTTTATTCAGGAAAGGGTCATTTGGATTGTAATTCATGTAGGTGATGGTTTTGTTGACAAAATTATTCACCTCGTCGATGTCCCCAACGCAGGCTCTGCCGACGTACACTTCTGCGATGAGGTCAACGTCGCTTCCGTTTGCACCGTCATGTCGCTCGCCCCATTTGCTATCGCCGTCGTAGTTGTACGGTCCATCAAGACATGCATAAAAGAGGTCTGACGGAAAGTTATCGGTAGTCCCTCCGCTATTGACTTCAGCGTAGAGGTCTTGTGCTGGGACAACGTCATCGTCTCCTCCGAGTAACACGTAGTTGATACCCCAGGTTGTATAGGCAGTTCTTATATAATCCCTTATACTGTCAGTGGTGCGTTCGCCGATGTCCGAGAGGGGTTTAATAATGGTAGGGACACCCTGGGCGTCATGTGCTGTTTTAAGGGGGATGAAGGCGTCTTTTAATTCGTCGGTGGTAAGGATCAATAGCTCGTATTGCTCGAGCGGCGTCGCCCCTGTTTCTGGGTATGTGACCAGGATGTCAGGGTTGTCAATCATTTCCCGTGCGGCCTCCTTGTCAATGCCCCCGCGGTAGAGTGCATTTGCTGAGGAAGCGGGGGTTGTCGTGACGGTGATCTGCATGCTCTCGTAGAACACTGTCTTTTGGGTGAGCGGGTTATATTGAATGGGATGCAGGGTTAACACAAGGATTGCGTACCCTCTAAAAAAATAAGTTCCGATGGTGGTAAAGAGAGAACCAGGGAATTCCTTATCCGCCGAATAAATACTCGTATTCTTTTCAATGACAGGTTGGTCAAGTGGTTGATCCGATAGCAGAGGGATAGCTTTTTCTACCGGGAGAATGTCATAGGTGCCAAGTGTGGCTCGTGTCCCAGGGACGACACTCACCTCTTGCACATCTTGTTGATACGGGATGAGGATTCGCGCCGAATACACCGGGATGTCAGGTTCTCCAGGGTTCCCAACGAGCGTCGCTGTCGGTGCTGTAAGGATACTATAGGTCGCGCCATCAACGGTTTTGTGGCTCACTGATGGAGGGTGAAAGGTATATGAAACCGTGATATGAGGAGAATCGGTCGTATTATTAGCTTCAACAAGAAACGTTACTGAAGGTAATACCATAAGAAATGTTATGAATACTGCTGTAACGAATTCTCTCTTTCGTGTATGTATCTTCACATAGTCCCCTATATATTATCGGTACTTCTCGTCCTTTAAGAACCTTTCGATAAAAACGCGGTGGTTTTTTTTGTAAGGATTGGAAAGGAAGATATCGTTATATTGTTTTTGCAACGCCGTGTACGATGTCAAGTGTCTCATCGATCTCTTCTGGCGAAATGATGAGTGGCGGGCGGAACCGAATCGTGAATGCACCGCACCCCATGATGATCATATTTTTCTCATATAACCGCTTCTTCATCTCATCGCGCAGTTGAGGCGTCGATAGATCAAAGGCACACATCAGGCCACGTCCGCGGGCGTTTGAGATGATATTCGGGTAGCTTTCTTGAAGTTCCTCAAGGCCTTTCAACAGGTACGCACCCTGTTTCGCAGCGTTCTCAATGAGACGGTCTTCGTGGATGATTTCGAGGTATTTCTGAGAGCGCAGCATATCAACAAGACTACCACCCCAAGTGGAGTTAATCCGGCTCGGTACATGGAACACGTTGTTTTCCACGTCGTTAACCCGATCGGTGACCATGATTCCGCAGACTTGTGTTTTCTTGCCGAACGCGATGATATCTGGTTCGAAATCGAAATGCTGGTACGCCCACATCTTCCCTGTCAGCCCCACGCCGCTTTGCACCTCATCGAGGATGAACATCATCTCATGCTGGTCACAGAGTCGACGAAGTTCCTGGAAGAACTCCTTGCGGAAATGATTGTCGCCCCCCTCTCCTTGAATCGGTTCTATGATGAGCGCAGCGATATCATCAGGGTTTTTCGCGATAGCATCTTCTATCTCGGCTACCGCTTGTTTTTCGAGGTTGTTGACATTTTTAAGATTTTCACTGGTGAGCGGGAATCGTATCTTTGGGTTGGTAATGCGCGGCCAGTTGAATTTCGTGAAATACTTTGTTTTGTCAAGATTGAAGGTATTGGTCATCGAAATGGTGTAACCGGTCCTCCCATGAAACGCCTCTTTGAAATGGATGACCTGTGTGCCCAGCTCGCCCTTTCCTCGCGCGATATTTTTACGTATTTTCCAGTCAAATGCGGTCTTCAGTCCATTTTCCACTGCAAGAGCCCCGCCGCTGATAAAAAAGAGACGATGGAAGTTTTTTGGGACCGCATATTTCGCGAACGTCTCGACAAACTCAGCCATTTCGACCGTATAGACATCAGAGTTCGTGGGATTGTTGATCGCAAGCTCTCCCATTTTCTTTATGAACTCCGGGGTGGTGAGCTGTGGTGGGTTGCATCCTAAGGGTGCGGTCGCGAAAAACGAGGAGCAATCAAGGAAATATTTCCCTCTTCGAGAGTCGTAGATGCGGCAGCCCTTGCTTTTTTTGAGATCGAGGACAAGGTCAAAGCCGTCTGTGAGCATGTATTTACTCAGTGTTTTGTGAACATCGGTGGGTTTCATCGACACGTGACTGTCCCCCTTATGCAATAATGATATGTGGTAGAGCGGTATCCCTCGTTGTTATAAAATGATATCGGTAAATGTTCTTACGATTCCGTCATTGTTTTAGTACTTGTGTTTTTTCCTCGAATTTGATGCCCAAATCTTCCAACTCATCAAGGATAGGATTGTAAATATCCGGAATAACTGGGATATGAACACCGGTCAATTTGATTTTTTTCTCAAGGATCATCTTGACGCCAATGGCCGCGGGAAGCGCAACGGTCCGTGCGACAGCGGTATCACCATTAGGTATGCCGTAATCGACTAAAGTCGACGTCACGTACTCCGTTCTCCCAGGGTACTCTGCGATGAACTCATGGTGCATGACGACCATGTCCCGCTCGTGTTCACCCATGGACATTTTCTCGAGGGTGAGGACGTTCAGATAATCCAACGGGTTATTCTTGTCGCTTGGCAAGGGTGTATCCCCGAACAGACCAAGCCATTCCAGTCGTTTGATAACCGCAGAATAGGGCTTGAGACCGAGAAATAAAGCTGTCGTAAAGGGTAGATTATCCTTTGGTTTCGCACCGATTAACTGTCTGGTAAGATCCCCGTATGTTCTCCCCGAGAATCCTTTCGGGAGTTCCTCACTGAGCCACCCAAGTGCGACGATATTCCGTAAGGTCTCGCACCAGCCGGTCATCCGGAACGTCCCGCGATACACGGTGATCGCGTTTTTGAGGCCATAGATATCTTTGTACGGCACTGAATTCCGATTCGGGTAATTCTCAAACGTTCCTACATCTTTGATATCTTGCAAGTAATAGTGTTCAAACAACCGCTCACCAGGGATTGAGATTTCCTTCCCTTCCTCCAACCATTTGGCGGCATTCCGGGAGGCAAGAAGAACCCCGCGCGGGGACCATGAGAACTTGTACCCAAAGGGATTGTTGTTTGCCTCATGGGACGGGAGCGCGCCTGTGGTTGATCGAAAGCTCACGACCGTCCCGCCATTCTTTTCGATATCATGGATGATTCTCATCACGGACATGTGATCAATACCAGGATCAAGGCCGCATTCGTTCAGAATCAATATTCCTGCCTGTTTCGCTCTCGTATCGAGCCCTTTCATCGCATCGCTGACGTAGGAGGTCGTAAGCATCTGTTTTTTATGTTTCAGACACATCTCTGCGACCTTCACATGATACGTATAGGGTAACAGACTGACCACGACATCTGCCTTGGAAACAAACTCCTCGACTTTCTTGTCATTGCTGACATCTAACGCATACGCAACTCCCTGCGGGTGCCCGTCGATCATGGTCTCTGCCTTACTGACCGTTCTGCTTGCCACCGTCACATGAAAGTCAGGTTGATCCAATAAATAGCGAATCATCGGTCGGGACACCATGCCTGCACCAAGAACAAGAATTTTTTTCATATTTAAGCCTCCGAACATGGAAAACTTTGAAGCACCGAAAAGAGTTACCTTATAAATATTTGTTGATGTACTGATAGGTTGGTGTCAATTTTCCCTTGTAGAGTATGACCGCGTTTTTTATCTCAAACGGCAACGCTACTTTTTCAAAATCAGGAACAGTGAAATCAGCGCTCATGATATCGGGAATAAACCGCAGCAGGGTTTCACTAAACGACTGTGAAGACTCACAGGGAAGTTCGCAAGGGAGATTATCAACCGCCATCACTACGATGCCTTCGCCCTTATACCCGTCTTGTATGGTGTCTATCAGAGGATTGTACACAAAAACTGGGGCATCAGGGGATGTCGTTTTTTCAGTGAATTCAACGGCACCATTGATATCAGCGCTGATGTCACCGATCACCTTGAGACGTAGATGTTCTTTATTCTCAAATGATTTCTTCAAATACTTTTTGGTGATAAGTTGTGGGTATTGCGCACTCCAATAAATACAATTCATAAAAACAGAAAGGGAGGGGACAAATCGTTCGAAAACAGAATGATAGTTCTCAGGATGCTTGTAGTAATCCTGCAGATCAAACACGGACCCCGGTACGGCGGGTTCTACCATATGTTCCTCTTTAAACACCACCTTGTAAAGAACCTTATTCGAGGGGCGGGCAAAGATCGACGCGAGCTCCTCCGGCGGAACATCCTTCACCGGGAAAAGATCAAGGATTTCCTGAGCACCGACAGAGACGTTCCCATATCCCGCAAATCCGACGATCAACGGCGCCAGCGATGGCGCAAGACCCTTCGTTTTGATCGCGTTACCAACGGTAGTAAACTGTTTTTTGATGTCTTCTAAATCCCTGTAATGAATCGTCTGTTTAATCTTATGAAACGGTGAGCTAATCCCCTCCCATTGCAGCCGTTGTCCGAACGTCCATAAGGTGTCCACCATGCCTGCAAGGCCAGCAAATCTCCCAAAAAACACAAGGCGCCTGCCGTTTCTATCCACGATTCGCTCGTAATCAATCAGCGTGCATCCCATTTGCATCATTTTTTTTAGCATCGGCATATTGTGCTTCTGGCCTTTGATGGTATGTGAAAAAAACACGTAGGTTTTTCCCTGCTCAAAAACGTCAACAGGTATCTCTTTCACCGCGAAAACAACAGAAGAGGGATCTAATCTTTCCTGAACACACGCACCCGCCTTTTGATAGTTTTTATCTGAAAACACACGGATACGAGAGGGTTGAATGACGATCTCAATACCAAACTTTTTTTTCAGTTCTTGTACATGATGAGGAATCAGTGGAACTCGTCGTTCCCAGCGATTTTTATCCTCTCTGCGTATGCCAAGTGTGGAACTCATAAAGGAAACCTAAGACCCCTCATTTGTTGCCGTTTAATAGGCTTTACGGATACTTATCGAGAGAATTGATAGCCATGAATCTACCGAATCCAGGGTAGCGATTCCAGAGGAGTATTTTTTCAAACACAAAAAATAATATTTAGAGCAGCCCCTCATAAATGGAATGTTATTTTTAGGGGAAAGGAAAAAAGGGGAGGAGAGAGGGAACAGAAAGGAAGAAGGAGGAAGAAGATGGGAGGCGTCCCTCTCTCATTTTCTTTTCATTGGGCTCGTATTTTAGGAGAGAGCTAGGCTGTTTTGTTCACTGAGATCTGTGAGGCTGTTCATCTTCACCATAGAACCGGAGATGGTATACAGCGTATCACCGATAAACAAGGCTCGGGTAATATCAGTGTCGGAGGAACCCCAGTACCAGTAGTCTTTGGTTTGCTGCATATCCCCGGCGGTTTGATGGGTGATGCGCCCTTTGAGCTCAAAACCGTTTTCAAGGCTGAGCCGGTAGACATAGGCACCCTGGAAGGTGAAGGTTCCGGTAAGATCAGTCGTTCCATTACTCTCCACGTAGCGGTCTTTGACTTCTTGGGTGATTTCATAAAGGCTGACTGGGATGACCAACAGTTCCTTTTCTCGGTCGAATAGAAACGCCTTATGGTCATAGAGCGCAGGGCTGTCGGTTCCGCGGTCGCCGATCACAATCTTTGCTTCTTCAACAGGGTTTCGGATGTCGGTGATATCGAAGAGCGCTATTTTCAGACCAAGGATCGCGGTGTAGTAAATTGCTCCTGGTGTGTGAACTTTATCAGCGTCAATCATCGGGTCGACTTCCTTCCCGATGCCAATGATGTGGTTCTCATCGTACGGGTGGAGATACTCTGAGTATCCTGGGATTTTTAATTCACCTAATATTCTTGGGTTGTAGGGATCAGATAAATCAACAGTGAATAACGGGTCGACCTGGACGAAGGTGACAAGGAACGCGCGGTCTCCTATGAAACGCGCCGCGTAAATGGATTCACCGGGTGCGATGTTTTCGATTTTCCCGACCGGTTTGAGGCTGCCGTCAAGGACGTAGATGTTGTTGCTTGACGATGTCTCAGATTCCCAGTTGTAATCAACAGTGGTTGCGATGCGGAAGAATCCGTTGTATTCATCCATGGAGAACTGATTCAAGATCCTGCCAGGGACTTCCCCTTGGGCAACGTAGGTGACGTTGCCGGTGTTGATTGATATCTTATGGATGATCGTTGTTTGCTGGTTGCTGCTGGCTGAGGAGGTCTCATCGCCGCGCAGCGCTATCGGATAATAGGGGTAATGAATCGAGGCGAGGAAGATATTGTTTCTTGAGACATACATCGTATCGGAGCTGCCAAGCAGGAAGCTTTTCTCAGCGACCTCGTTCGTCTCAAGGTTAATGGAGACCACATGGGTCATGACATCAGAAAGCTCAGGGACGTCAACGTAATAGATGTCGCCAGCGGAGATGTTCTGTGACACGTTATCAATTGTTATTTGCGGGATGTCAAGGGTGACGTTTTTTTCGTCGAGCGCATAATAAATATGATATGTATATTCTGATGCGACCACGTACACGTAGTTATCGATCAAGCGGGCGTCAAAGTAGTACCCATCGATTTTGATTTCTTTAGCAAGTACGGGGTTTGACCGGTCAGCAATATCATAGACTGCAATAAGGGCAGTCGATGAGCTGCCTCTCCAGAAATACGAGGGGGCGGCCTCTGTCTTCAGGTCTCCCTCGAGAATCGGGTACGGCCCTCCAAAGTAGGTATAAAGATTACCAAAGACGACCAGACGGTCACCGTAGATGAAGATATTACTAATGCTCGTGCTATTATTGAAGGTGATATGGGAAAGCGCCACTGCCTCACCGACCGGGTATGCCCTCACAATAGTGATCTTCCCGTTTTCAACAAGGTAGAGGAAGGTTCCGTCCGTTTTCACGATATCTGGTTCGTCGACGCCAGCGACCTGCACATTGGTCTTTGAATAATCAGGGACGACCGACCCTCCTTGTGCTGCGGAGTCTGTGATCCGTTCTGCCCCGGATTTTGCAAACAAGACGTTCGGGGCACCATCGAGATATCCGCCATGACCTGCGGTTGTCTCAAATCGTTTCTTTAGAAACGCCAGCAGCTCATCATAGGATTGGAAATTACTTAGTTTATAGGTATAGGTCCCTTTGTCAAGGGGTGACATCGCGATGACTGCGACCAAGCTTGTACACACCAGCATGCTTACAATGAGAATTCCTTTCACTTGGGTTTTCTTATCCATAGCGATCACATCACACTTATTGTAATTCTGGTTATATCTGTCAGAGCTTATAAACTATCTGAAAACGTTTGGGAAAAACCAAATGAGCCCATTTTTTGAGAGTACCCAGAGTTCCCTGGGATACATCATATATATGGTATAAATCTCTTGGTATAAGGAAAGAATCAACAGGAGAGAAGCAATACTTTCGAGATAAAGTCCAATTGATAGTTTCACCCATCTCCCATACAAGTATTAATATCACTGCGGTATCATGAGATGACGATGGGAAAACGAACGAAATCGAACATCGCTGATGTCTTGAGCGCCTCGGAAATCGGGCAGTACCTCTATTGTTCTCGCGCTTGGCAGCTGCATCGTATGGGATATGAGCCGGAGTCACCGTTTCTTGAGCCGGGGAAACAAGCGCATGTGATGTTAGGGAACCAGCTTGACCATCTTGAGACACGGCTCTGGTCCTCCCGCTGGCTCACCGTAATTGGAATTGCCCTGCTGTGTATGTCAATCCTTTTGCTTCTTTTGGGGGTGATTCTATAGAAATAGTCTTTTTCAGCGGGATATTGATCCTGGTTGCGGTGGCGTTTCTTGTGATTGCGTTACGGATGCGGGCCACGGTTCAGAACGAAAAAAGAACCTATGGGATTCCTGAGGGGCTGATTTTGTATTCCGATCTGAACGTCCCTGCGGAGCCGCTGTTTTCGAAACGGTTCCGCCTCGTGGGAAAACCCGATTATATCGTACAGAACGAGGATCGGTATATCCCAGTGGAGGTGAAATCGGGTAGTCAGCCGCACCCACAGCACAATCATGTGCTACAGCTTGCCGCGTACTGCCAGATCCTCGAGGACGTCTCAGGTACGTTTGTTCCTGAAGGTATCCTTGTGTTTAACAACGTGCCGTACACGATCGCATTTGACCCACAGTTACGATTCGAGCTTGCATCGGTGATGAACCTCATGCGGACGTCGCTCTACGATGGTGTGGTGGTGCGGAATCACCAGGAGCCGGGGCGGTGCCGGCGGTGTTCTCTGCGGCGGTATTGCGATGACCGGATGCTGTAACATGTGTTCTTCCATAAAAATAATATAGTGATATAGTGATTTTGTCATGTAACCAAACCATCTGTGAACGCTTTGGGATAAAGTATGAAAAAAGGACAAGGCATTGGTTTCGGGAAGGCAATTTTGTTTAATGAACATTTTGTCGTGTACGGGATTCCGTCGATTGTCTCCGCGATCGGGAATTATACCGTCGCACGGGTCGAACCGTACGACAAACCAGGGTTTACGCTAATGGATAAGCGGCCCGCGACGCCGAAGTACAAGGAAGACAAGCGTGAGCAGCAGAAGGAATCCTTTGACCTCATGTTTAAGAAAATGGGTCTGGACCTGCCAAAAAAAGGAGTCGCGATCACCCTCGAAGGGAATCTGTATGCGGCGAGCGGTATCGGTGCCTCAGCCGCGTCATGCGTGGCGGTCGTGCGAGCGCTCGCGGAGTATTTCGATATGAAACTCTCTGATGAGCAGATCAATGACATCGCGTATGAAGGAGAGAAAGGGTATCATGGGAATCCGTCTGGCGTGGACAACACCGCGTCGACCTACGGGGGGTTGATCTGGTTCCAGCGAGGAGAAAAAAACATCATCGAGCGGATCCCGACCGCAAGCCCTGTCGAGATCGTAATCGGCAACACCGGGAAGGTTGCGAACACGAAGGCAGCGGTGGACGGCGTGAAACAGCGCAGAGAGAAGAACCCGAAGAAATATCAGGAGATCTTTGATCGCGCGGAGAACATCGCGTATCTGGCGAAGCGTGCGATTCAAGACGGGGCATTCACCGACGTCGGGAAACTCATGAATGAGAATCATAAACTGCTGCAGCAGATCGAGGTGTCGTCCCGGGAGCTTGATTTCCTGGTGAGTATCGCCCGTGAGGCAGGGGCCCTAGGCGCGAAGCTTACCGGCGGTGGCCTGGGGGGAAACATGATTGCGCTCACCCCGGGCAAGGAGCTGCAGGAACGGGTAGCGACTGCGATAGAAAAAGAAGGATTCCAGACCGTGCAGACCGTGATCGGCGTGTCGCGAGAGGATGTAGAGCAGGTATGACGCTACGTGAGTTTCTGAGTCAGCTGGAGGAGCAGGGGAAGCTTGTTCGGATAAAAAAAGAGGTCTCGGTAAAGCACGAGATCGCAAACATCATGTACACGCTGAACGAGAAACCCGTGATATTTGAGCATGTGAAAGGGTACGATTTCCCAGTGTTCGGTGGGATTACGTCTGACCGGGATATCATCGCGCAGGGGCTCGGGACCACGAAGGAGCAGCTGCTATCGAAGCTCGTGGACGCACTGCGTCATCCGACGGTCCCTGAGGTCGTCGACAAGGGGCCGTGCCAGGAGGTTGTTCTGAAGAATCCTGATATATCGAAGCTGCCGCTTCTGTTTCATGTTCCTGGTGACGGTGGCAGGTACGCGACCGCGACGGTCGCGACGATCAAGGACCTGCAGACCGGCCGCAATGTCGCGTACCATCGACTGATGGAGATGGGGAAGAACCGGTTCACCGCGCGGTTGATCAAGGGTCGTCAGACCCGTACGACGTACGATAAGGTGAGCGGTGATCTTGAGATGGCGGTGTGCATTGGGAATTCGATTAGTGTGATGATTGCCGCGTCGCTTGGACCGCCGTCTGGTGTGGACGAGTTTTCAATAGCGAACATCCTTGATCCGATGAAAATGGTGAAATGTAAGACCAAGGACCTCGAGGTTCCTGCGGAGTCCGAGTTTGTCATTGAGGGGCGACTCACGAAAAATGTTGATCGTGAGGGCCCGTTTGTGGATCTCACGGAGACCCGTGATTTCGAGCGCAAGGAGCCCGTGTTCGTCGTGGATTGTATCACGCATCGGGAGGACGCGATGTATCAGGCGCTCATCCCTGGTCGTCTGGAGCATAAGATCCTCATGGGGATGCCGAAGGAGCCGACGATCTATGATGAGGTGAGCAAGGTTGCGAGTTGTAAGAACGTGCTGGTGACCATGGGCGGTGGCTCGTGGCTGCATGGGGTCGTGCAGATTTCGAAGAAGAATCCTGATGATGGGAAGAAGGCGATTGAGGCTGCGTTCAACGGTCATAAGAGCATGAAGCATGTGGTGATCGTGGATGATGATGTCGATCTCTACAGTCCCAATGCGGTGGAATGGGCGATCGCGACCCGGTTTCAGGCTGGCAAGGACCTGGTGGTGAAGCTGGACCAGCCAGGCAGTTCCCTTGATCCGTCGTCGAAGCAGGAGGAAGGGAAGAAGGCCTTGACCGATAAAGTTGGGGTGGATGCGACGATCCCGTTTGATGTTGACAAGAGCAAGTATGAGATCGTGAAGTACACGAAAGTGAATCTGGATGATTATCTCCGGTAGAGGAAAATATACGGTGTGGTTACGACGGTACGAGATCGGTGATGACCTTGTTTTTTTCCTTGGTGGCGGGGAGCGGTCGCATGTTGGCGGCATCGTTGTGTGTGAGCCAGGGAAAAAAGCACACGTGGTCAGGCTTGCAGGGCATTACGATGATATTGTGTTAAAGCCGATCGCAGAGGCAGCGTGTAAGAAATACAAGACCACGGTTGTTGCCGTTGGCGGCGTGCATGTAGATCATGCCACGAAACAGGAAATAAATCGTTTGGTGGAGAACTGTAAGAATCTGGTGAAGAAGCTCTGATGCGACTCTTGTGAAGAAGATTTATATAGGTTGCCTTTCTATATTTTAGATGCGGAGGAAACATTCTGAGTACAAAGAAGGAAATGACAAAGGTTTTCGTGGTTGGAACACTTTTTCTGTTGATTGTTTCGTCAGTACCTCTTACGGGCGTCGGGTCACACTCACAGGAAGTGAAACAGAGTGCGGTTTCCCAATATGAGCAGTATAAAGAATCGTGGTATGTCAAAGGTACAGCTGATGAACCAAAAAATAACGTGGTACATCTCCCCGTGGTTTTCAATGAAAAATCAACAACATCCAATAATGGTCCGATGGATTCACCCTGGCCGATGCAGAGCCATGATGTACATCACACAGGACTTAGCCAATATAGCACCGCGAATAACCTAGGAGCGGAGATCTGGCGTATTCATGGAGACCGTGCCGGGGGAGTGGAAAGTTCAGCAGTCATTGACAATGATGGGATTATCTATTTTGGGACAAAGGGTTCTGACTCTGCATTATATGCGTTGTATCCGAACGGAACACGGAAATGGCGGTTTCATGCTAATGGTTTAATCTGGGGGACACCGGCTCTTGCCGATAACGGTGACATTTATTGCACCACATGGGGTGGCTATGAGTATCTTCAGGCGATTACTAAAAATGGAACTGAACGATGGCGTTTTGATCAGGAAAGTGGTTCTGTTTCATCACCAACTATCGGTGAAGATGGTACCATTTATTTCGGCACCGACGGATATAAAATCTTTGCAGTTAACCCAGATGGAGCAGAGAAATGGCGATACACCACTGGTTATATTGTAATGGCTTCCCCAGCAATAGGAAATGATGACACTATCTATGTAGGTTCTGGTGATCATTATCTCTATTCTATGTATCCTAATGGTACATTACGCTGGCAGTTTGTTACAAGCGGCGAAATCAAAGGATCCGCCTCGATAGCAACAGACGGTACTATATATGTCCCTTCTTTCGATGGATACCTCTATGCACTCTACCCAAATGGAACGATGAAATGGCGGGCATCAACAGGAGATAGTATTGCTGCTGCCGGTGTCGCCCTCGCCTCTGATGGCACCATCTACGTAGGTACGGAGCAGCTCCGCGCTTATTATCCAAATGGTACTCTAAAATGGTGTACCAACCTCCAAGGGTCAATCTATGGGACGGTCCCCGCAGTCTCCGCTGACGGCACCATATACGTCAGCGCTGGGGTCTCCCTCGTCGCAATCAACCCAGACGGCACCGAAAAATGGCGCCAGGTACTCACCACACAAGACGCCCACTCCTCGCCAAGCATTGCCGAAGATGGCACGGTTTACGTCGGCTCTACCAATGGAAATTATGGGTACCTCCACGCCTTCGGCATCGGCCCCTTATGGGCAGAAGCCTATGGACCGTACAAGGGGGCGATGACACAACCGCTGCAATTTTCCGGGATGGCGTTCGGCGGTACACCACCTTACATGTACTCCTGGGAGTTTGGCGACGGGACTACAAGCGAGGAGCAGAACCCAACCCATACGTACGCCCATCGCGGCAACTACACCGCAGTCTTAACCGTGACCGACACCACCGGCAACCGGAGCAATGATACCGCCCAGGTCGAGATCGGCTATCCGCTCCCGAAAATCACCATTATCAAACCCGTGAGCGCCCTCTACGTCTTCAACGTGAAAATCTGCCCATACCCCTTTCCCCTTATCATCGGGCGGATTACGATCATCGTCAACGCCTCTCAGGTCGACGCCGGCATCGACCGAGTGGAGTTCTACTACGACGGGAAATTGAAATATACGGACCGCTCTCCCCCATACAGATGGGTCTGGACGGGGCATCCGCCACCATTTGACCAAGATCTCATGGTCCGTGCAATTGACACAAGGGGAAACCACCAAGACCACATGATCTCTATAACGAAATTGTTTTAATTTTTCCAGCCATTACTTCTTGTTACATAAGGCCTGGGGAGTATGAAGCCATCTCAAGAAAAAAAAATGCTAGCGTAATGGCTGTTATGAAGTTCTTCTAGAACTTGTAATCAACGACATTCGCCAAACATTGGATAACCGTAGTCCCATATACCCCTTCCAAGACCATTACAAAAATCAGTATCGTTGTGTTAAAATTCTTTAAAGAAACACTCATAAGCCAGACTATCTATAGCCACGTATTATTATCTTTGATAATGCATCTGGGCTGAATCCAATCCGGTGTGGTATTTCCATTTTCTAAAATTTTAATGCCCAAACAATCGTTTCGTGATAACCGTCGCATAGCTTCCTTTCGGCAATGAAAACGAAACTTGTATTTTATATCGCATCGTATTTGCCTTGCTGTCGAGTTCGTCCCTCGCCGGTTCGGAAATCGCAAAATTCTCCGGGTTAAGAAGAACCTGCCGTGCACGTGTTTTAAAGAAATTCCCGGTTTCTTTCTCAATACCAAAATCAGCAAGCCGTAGTCCCTCTTTTCCAAGAATACGCGTAATAATCTGTCGTTCGCCATCAGAAAACACAGCAGTATCGCTAATGGTCGGAAATGTCGACGGAATCCTCTGTATCTCTGTGTCTGTGAGGCTTGCGTAGAAGAGCAACGCTCCAATCGTGTATTCCACCGAGTACAACTTCTTCTTCTCAACAACGGTTTTCAGAATCTCTTTGACGCACTCATTCCACAGGAAACTTTGGTACGCATTCACATACATCTCTCGCAGGTGCGAAGGGATCTTTCTGTACGCCGCACGCCAATCCTTCGTCTTCAGATACTCCTTGACCACCGCAATAAACGCTTTATTGTATACCCGCACGTTCGATAGATCATTCCAGTGGGAGAGAATCCTCCGCTTCTCATCCTTTATTTTCTTCGGCTCTGATTTCTGATACGCGGTCAGATACTGCTTCACCGCAGACTCATACCTGCGTAACACCACGTCTTTTCCGATGAACCCATGATCGATGACGCTGCCGAACCGCTGCGAATCAAAATAATTCGGGACACCGGACAGGGGAATATCCGCTGCCCTGGTAGAAATATCTGCAAGTTCATTTTCCTTCACATCACGGACCGTAATCGTAAACCGGTTGCCCAAAAGATCACCAATCTTGATTTTCCTGCGACAATACCCAACCAACGAAAGAGACAGCGAATCATCTTTCAACCCCTGGACATTGTAACGCGTCGGAATCGAAATGTACTGCCGGGCCAGCGCATGCTTATCCTTGAGCCCCGCATACCCGATCTCAAAGAGCGAAATACGAAGCTTCTGCGCGATGCGACGGACCGCATCGAACGTATCAATCTCCTGCTTCTCCAGCAAAAATACCGTATGCTCATTCTTCTCAGAAGACACCGCGATACCAGGCAGTTCCTCGACAATGAAATCACTCGGCAGTTGCTTAAGTTTCATATGCGAACAAAAACAATAAAATAATCCGAGCATATAACCCTGCCCATACGGGGGTTACCACTGTATGTATCTTACCAAAGAAGAAGAAAAAATATTAAACGGCGAACAAGGCGAAGTCGCCGAACGCATGTTCCGCTTACTCGTACAACTCGGCGACATCTACGGCGCAGACAAGATGATACCGGTCGGCTCCGTCCAAGTCGCTGGCGTCTCCTACAAATCCATCGCAGACCCAGGAACCGAGTTCCTCAAGGACCTCGCGAGCAAAGGAGCAAAAGTCAAGGTACTCACCTACCTCAACCCAGCAGGCATGGACCTCGAAAACTGGGAGAAACTCAAGTTCCCAAAAGAGTTTGCGAAAAACCAGCTACGCATCATGGACGCCTTCAAAAGCATGGGCATCGTCATTACCGCGACCTGCACCCCGTACCTCGCAGGAAACCTCCCACGGTTCCGCGAGCACATCGCCTGGTCGGAAAGTAGCGCGATCTCGTTTGCAAACTCCGTCATCGGCGCACGAACAAACAGGGAAGGAGGACCCTCTGCGCTTGCAGCCGCAATCCTAGGGAAAACCCCAAACTACGGATTCCACCTCTGGGAAAACCGGCAACCTTCTATCAAAGTTAAAGTAGAAACCGACCTGACCTTCGATGCGGACTACGGCGCCCTCGGCTACCACGTCGGCAAACAAGTCAAAAACAAAATCCCGTACTTCACCGGCATCAAGAATGCGGACACCGACCAACTGAAATCACTAGGCGCGGCCATGGCAGCATCAGGGGCGGTCGCCCTCTACCACGTCGAAGGACTCACCCCAGAGGCAGACCTCGTGAAAAAAGACAACCTTGAAACCATCACCGTCACAAAAAAAGAGCTTGACGAGGCGTACGCGAAACTCAACACCGGCAAAGAACCCGACATCGTCATCCTCGGCTGCCCGCACGCATCCTTAAGGGAAATATCCTCGGTCGCAGAAAAACTCAAAGGAAAGAAACTGCGGAAACCAGTCTGGGTGTGCACCTCGCGGATGATGAAAGAAGCAGCAGACCGCATGGGGTTCACCGACACCATCGTCAAGGCAGGAGGACAGATCGTCGCGGACACCTGCATGGTCGTCTCACCCATCGAAGACATGGGGTACAAGACCACCGGGGTGAACAGCGGCAAGGCAGGGAACTACCTCCCCGGGTTCTGCAAACAAAACGTCTGTTTCGCAAACCTCGACAAACTCCTGGAGGCGGCACAATGATGAAAGGACGAATGATCTCCCCGGGGAAAGTCAAAGGAACCGCGCTGGTCTCCAAGGAACCTATAGGGTTTTACGGCGGCATCAACATTAAAACCGGCATCGTCATCGAAAAAGGACACCCACTCGAGGGAAAAAGCGTGAAAGACAAGATCTTGGTCTTCCCCTGCGGCAAAGGCTCAACCGTCGGCTCCTACGTCATTTACGGGCTGCAGAAGAACGGGGTCGCACCAAAAGGGATCATCAACAAAGAGACAGAAACCATTGTCGCAACAGGTGTCATCCTCGCCGGCATCCCCTGTGTCGATAAAATCGACATCGACCAGATCAAAGACGGAGACACCGTCCTGCTCAACGCGGATCACGGGACCGTCGAAATCGCACAGTGACCTATAACAGCGCCCGCATGCTCCACGACACGCCGACCCCATGGATCGGCACCTCATGTGAGCCGTTCTCATCAGTCCAGGAAAGCGTCCCAGAAATCGTACAATACCCGACCTTCATCCCAAGATAAGTGGGGAACTTCCAGATTTTATTGGTCGAATGCGTGACCTCGATGTCACTGGTAAGGCTCGTTTCCGACCCATATAACAGCGACTGGCTGATGACGTACGAGGTATTGACGCTGGGGTACGCCTCGAGGGAAAAAGCGGACGGCATTTTCACAAAAGGGAATACCTTTTCATCTTTCTGGGTGATTTTCAGCGTGACGTCTTTCAACTCTGTGATGGTACTTCCCCTATCAGAAGTAATTAAAAACGTGCCAAAAGAATTAGAGAGAGCGTCGGAAATCACCTGTGACGTCGGCAGATAATGTGTCAAATAGATGTTCCAGCCGTTGTCCAGGGTGAACGAAAACCAGTCCCAGCCCTTCAACGATGCATGAATGATCAGATGCGGCGTCCAGGAATGCTCATGGGACCCGGTTCCCTTCACCTGAAATACTGCACCGTCGATCGTCACACTTCCTGTGACATCGCAGCCAAGGATGACGTAACTAACGAGTTCGCTATCTGATTTGTCAAATGCCCGAGACCCAAACGTCCAGACTGGAAGAGACGATGCATGGTACTCCAAGTCGACGACGATCTCATGAGAAGAATCGATTTCTTGGCTTTCCGCATGGATATGCCACCCTGGATAGGCGCCCTCCGCCCAGGAGTCCTCAAATTGAATCTTTACTCCGGGAGAATCCGCGATGAGCGTTCCTTCTTTGAGGATGCCGAGGTAATGCTGCTTGTTGATCATGCCCCCGTACGCCTGGCTGCCGTTCCCAAGAAGACTGACCACAAGCAGATCCGGCTTGTTAGTACCAAAGAGGTCGCCGCGGGCCATATGGGTAAAACTCACCGCGACAGCCCAATTTCGAAGCGCACTCGCGCTATCGTTGAACACCGCGTTGAAATACCACCATTCTCGGGAGACCCGCAGATCATCAAAATGCACGCCTTCATCCGCGGCTGAGACCTCACGTCGGTACGCCGGAATTAGAGAAGCAGGTGGCGTGGGCAGTACCATCGGCACGGTGGCATTATTCCCTGGGGTTATTGGCGGAGCAGGATGACCCGGTGGGAAAAACGGGCTGACGTACCCAGCCTTGTACAAAAAAATCGTCGTAACGACGAGCAGAGCGACGATGATTACCGCATCGATTTTTTTACACTTCATTCTCCACCAAACGATATCGTTAGATGGTTGTTCTGCCAGGAGAATATTAATAGTTTTCTTTACAGTCGGTATCCATTCGCCGCGCGCCCATATTTTTATAATGCAGTGAACAATTACCACCAAACCAGGCGCGGAGGCATTGTATGATAGAAACACGCGATATCGAGAGCAGTTTCCCGGAACTCGCATGGATACAAAATAAAGAACTCAGAACCAAGGTGGTGAACGTCTGGAAAACAGCAGGGGACCGCGGGCGCTGGCAACGACTCCGGGACATCCCGTTCACGCTTCTCTTTGAAAACTCAGGGTTACTTGTTGATCATACAAGACGGATGACGAAACTCGCATGGAACGTGGTCAATGCCAGAGAGGAAAAACTGAACAAGGATTATCTCATCGCAGGGGCACTCCTCCATGATGTCGGAAAACTCTTGGAATATGAGATGAAAGACGGGAAAATCGTGAAAAGCAAATTAGGGGAGACGATGCGCCATCCTGCGTCCGGTGCGAAGCTTGCGGAGGAATGCGGTTTGCCCAGGGAAGTCATCCATATTATCGCTGCCCATTCCCATGAGGGGGACGCCATGAATAGGACCCCTGAAGCGATCATCATCCATCACTGCGATTTCATTGATTTTGAAATCAAAAAGGCAACGAAAAAGTAAGCGAGGTTGACCGCATGAAACTCTACGAATACGAAGCAAAAAAAGTCTTCGATACAATTGGGATCCCCATCCCGAAACAATACGGTGTGATTCATGCCCCCAAAGAACTCGATGATCTCACCCTCAAATTTCCTGTTATGTTGAAATCCATGGTCCTTGTCGGAGGACGAGGGAAGGCAGGCGGTATTAGAAAAGCAAACACCCTCGAAGAAGCACGATCAATCGCGAAAAACTTACTAACACTCGAGATCAAAGGCTTGCCGGTGGATTGCCTCCTCATCGAAGAGGCAGTACAAGAAACAGGCGCCTGTTATGTTGGGATAACGATGGATCCCGCGACATTCAACCCGGTTGTTATCGCCAGCGCATCCGGGGGAGTTGATATTGAGCAGGTCGCGGTTGAAAAACCAGAGGCGATTCTGAAACGAGAAATCCCGGATAACGCGAAAGAACTCCCAAGGACGATCGCCAGGGATCTCTCCACGGCTCTTGTAAAGAATCTATCGGGAAAAAACCCTTTGAAAGACGCGCTCTCCGACATCATTTCAAAGGCATATTCCGTCTACCAGCGATTTGACGCGAGGCTCTGTGAAATCAACCCATTGATCATTACCCAGGATGGGGTAGTCGCCGCTGATGCCAAGCTTGTACTTGATGACAACGCCCTTTTCAGACAGGTTGAGCTTTTGGAAATGCTTGGAATCAAGGAAAAAAGGCATGACGTTGCGGAGCGGACAAAAAACGAGCTCCGGGCACAGGCAGCAGGGTTTCCCTACGTCGATCTTCTCCCGGAGAACCATAAAAAAGACCCGAAAAAACTGTACATCGGCCTTATCCCCGGCGGCGCAGGATATGGCATCTTTTCGATCGATGAGGTTGCGACCATCGGGAAACGATACTTCCATGACCGAGTTGTCCCTGTGAATTTCATGGACAGCGGCGGCGGCCCGACGCAAGGCAGGGTCGCTGAGATGTTCCATCTCCTCATGGATTATCCGCTCGTGGATCTCATTGTGACATCACGGTTTGGTGGCATCTCGAGTTGTGATATCTTCATCCGCGGTATGGTCCAGGCGGTGAAGGAGCGGCATGAAAGTGGGAAACGAATGGTACCTATCTACGGGAGGATGGTCGGAACCGATCTCCCTAGCGCTCGTGCGTATCTGGAGAAAGCCAAAGCCGAGAACCCCGAGGCATTGCAGGATGTAACCATTTACGTAGGAAATCAACGGATCATGGCGGACGTGATCCGCGAAGGGATTACAAAAGCGTTTGAATCCCGGGGGTGGAAACCATGAAAAACATCGCCCCGGACCAAGGGATGCTGTTTTATCTCATCCAGAAAAAACGCCCGGATCTCGCCAAGAAAATTAAGGATACCAAAACGATTGAAACCGTTGTGGTTGGCCTCGGCGGGCAGGGGACTCGACATGCAGAGCTCATGCAACAGTATGGGACGACCATTACCGCTGGCATAGCACCGGGCCGTGGAGGAACCAGACTTTTAGTAACCATACCAGTCTACGATACAATCAACGAATGCATGGCAGATCATCCAAACATCGTGGTTGCAAGCATATGGCGCCATTATTCGACAGCAAAGGATGCAACGATAGAGGTCATTGAAGCAGGCATCCCAGTCGTGGTCCTCATTAGTGAAGGGATACCACTGCGAGACGTCCGCGATATCCTTGTCGCCGCTCGGAAACACAACACGTTACTCATCGGAGGCAACACCCCGGGGATAATCTTCCCCCCAGAAGGGATCAAGGCAGGGATGCTCCCTGACGTGTTCTACCCCGAGGAAGTCTCCCCAGACGCGTTCGGGCCACGAGGCGTGACCATCATCTCCCGAAGCGGGGCGATCCTGTACCACCTCTCTGATGCATTAGCAAGCGTCGGTATCGCACAAAACGCAGTGATAGGCATCGGTGGGGATGGCGCTATTGGTTCAACATTCCGCGACCTCGTCCCCCTGGCAATGAGCTATAAGAATACGGATCTCGTTGTTGTCGCCGGGGAAATCGGTGGCTGTCAGGAGGAACTCCTCGCTGAGGACATCAAACGACATCCAGAGAACTATCGAAAACCTCTGGTCGCGCTAATTTCCGGTGCACATGCTCCCGAAGGTAAAACCATGGGACATGCCGGGGCAATCGTATCACCAGGACAAGCCTACGGCACATTCCAATCAAAGAAACAAGCGCTCGAACGCGCAGGTGTCCCTGTGGTCAACAGCCAGTATGATCTCATCAACGAAGTAAAAACGAGGCTACACAATAAAACCTATTTTAACATAGAGAATTACTATAAAAAAATGAAGACGATATGGGATGCGCCACCGAAAAAACCAGGGTGGGAAACCCTCATCACAAAGGTGATGCCAAACAATTTGTTGATTTCTGGGTACCCTTTGCAAGACATTGTTGAACGGAAAAATTTCCTTGAGACTGCATATCTCCTCGTCAAAGGAGAATTTCCCGATAAAAAAACATTAGAGGAAATGAGAACAATTGCGGTGACCGCGGCAACGCTTCCCGCCCCAACGGTGAAACGCCTGCCTGGTGAAGATATCTCAAAAACATTAGTCAAATATTTTGTTCTCGATGAAGAGCTCGCGAAGTTCCCGGAAGTGGGCACCGATGGAGCGGTGAAGAAAACTGTCTTCTGTCTCGGCAGAATCGCTCGATATCTCGGAGGAATATTGGGTACCGAAAAGGCGTTAGAACACCTTAGCGGAAACGAGCCTTTTTCGCATGTTATCTACCGTGCGGTCACCGGTAATTCGAAGGTGAATGAAAAGCATTCTCGTATGATCGAATCCATGATCGTCGCATCTGTCGACCATGGGGTCACCCCGCCGTCCGCACAGGCGACCATTATTGCTGCGTCGACACGGGCCCCGTTTGAGGTAGCTGCCGCGCAGGGCGTTGGCGCGATTACCGATGTGCATGGCGGCGCTGGCGCGAAGGCTGCACGGTTCTTCAATGAATGCATTGTGAAAGCGAAAGAGGAGAACATCGATGTTGCCCAAGCGACGCGGGAGATGATGAGAACATATATAGAGGAGGGGAAACGGATCGAGGGTTTGGGGCATAGGATTCATACCAAGGATCCCCGGCGTGATGTCCTTTGGAATTTCGCATCACAGACAAGGGTTGCTGGTGAACACGTCCGACTTTCAAAAATGATCAGCGCGATCTTTGAGCAGGTGAGAGGGATGAGTCTGCCTATCAACGTCGATGGCGTGATCGGTGCGATTGTCGCCGATATGGGTCTTAATCCCGTGATGGCGAAGGCATTCTTTATCTACGGAAGGATAGCAGGTTTATCAGCCCATTACTTTGAAGAAGTAGCATCTCAACCGCGGATGCGGCAGATAAACTTCGCCGAGGCAATCTACAAAGGAAAAGAGCTGAGGAAAATCATCTAACAGCTCACTCGTCTTCTCTTCTTTCAAAAATGTTTAATACTTACTTCACCCATATGGACATAAGTTATGAAGATTTTACTTGTCTTTCCACGCATTGAACATGGGACTACCACGTATTCTGACAAAGGTTCCTGGAGTTCAATTCTGTTTGGGTACCCGATTATCACACTGCCGCATCTTGCCGCAATCACTCCGCAGAAACACGCTGTAAAAATCATCAATGAGAACTATGAGGACCTGGATTTTGATGAGCCAGCGGATCTGGTTGGCATCACCAGTTACACGATGACCGCTCCGCATGTATACGAGCTCGCTGATGAGTTCCGCAGAAGAGGCAGAAAAGTGGTGCTTGGCGGGTACCATCCGACCGCGATGCCGGAGGAGGCGAAACAACATGCGGACAGCATCGTCCTTGGTGAGGCAGAGGGAACCTGGCCGCAGCTTCTGCAGGATATTGAGAAAGGTGTCCTCAAACCGTCGTATGGCCCGAGCCCTGATTTTGACATGGCAGCAATCCCGCCGATCAGGCGTGATCTGATTCGTCAGAACCCGATTACTGGTGCAGTGCAATCCACACGGGGATGCCCAAATCAGTGTGAGTTTTGCGCAATCGCGAGTTTCTGCCAGCATGGCGTGAAACAACGTCCAATCAAAAACGTCGTGGATGAAATCAAACTGATGCCAAATCGAATTTTCGTGATTCACGATCCGAGTCTTACGGTCAACCCGCCATACGCCCGGGAACTCTTCAAAGACCTCATCAAAGAAAAAGTCCATAAAGGATGGGTCGCGAACGGGAACGCAAACGTGCTTGGGAAGATCGATGATGAATTCCTGAACCTTGCGCATACATCAGGGTGCGTCGAGTGGTTTGTGGGGTTCGAATCGGTCAGCCAGGAAGCATTGAACGGCATCAAGAAAACGGTGAACAAGGTCAAGGATTTCAAACAAATGATCAAACGGGTACATAAACATGGCATGGCAATCCAAGGAGGCATCATCTTCGGGTTTGATGAGGATACACCAGATATTTTCGATACAACCCTGGAGAAGATGTATGAATGGGAACTGGATGCGGTGGAAGTCAATATCCTGACGCCGTACCCCGGAACACCGTTATTCGATCGGTTGGAAAGGGAGGGAAGGCTTCTTACGAGAGATTGGGCGCGGTATAATCAGGTTGATGTGGTGTTCAAACCGAAACACATGACGGAAACGGAGCTTTTTGAGGGAGCCCGAAAGGTCGCGAAGGAATTCTACTGGATGCCGAACATCATGGCGCGGGCGTTGCGGACGTTCGCGATCGTGAGACGGGCAGCAGCGATACTACCGGTAGGAACGAATCTTGGGTTCCGGCGATACTATAAAAGAGATTTCAAGTTCTAAAACATGGTCATGGTTTTTTCATCAGCAAAAGCGACTCGAAGGAGCCGAGGGTATCAGTCCGTACACGGTCTTTAATGATGTAGTGTTTATCGATATCAATGGTTTTATCGGTGAGCGCACCATGGGCATCGGTGATGACCCGGAGGACAACGCGTGTTTTCTCAGAGATCTGGCTCGCGATGCGTTGCAGCATCGTCTCCGGTTGTTTGACACCGTAGAGAACAAAGATAACGTCGTACGGCTCCAGGGGAAATAGTAGGCCGTCTGCATAGACGACACGGAGGTTTTTTTCAAGGTGATGCGTTCGTACAAACTGCGTCGCTTCTTTGACTGCATTGCGGTCTTTATCGATCGCTACGATTGTTGCGCCTGTGTGCAAGGCAAGGAGCACCGGTGTCGCTGGAAGAGACCCGCCTCCGATGACGAGAGCTTTCTCATCCTTTGTGAGATGGGCGAGCGCTATTTCTTTTGTAACGATATCGCGATACAGCTTCAGATAAAGAGAGCCGATCGCGTCAAGCTTGCTTCCGATTTTTTCAAAAATAACAAAGAAGATATCCATGAGTCCTTTGAACGCATTTGTCCGCACCTTGCTTCCAATGTGTTTGAACACGATGGTTTGCACAAATGAAAACACCCGTTCAAGACTGTCGCGCGTCATGGTTCCTTTTCTTGGATGAAATGGGATTACGTTCCTTTAAACATTGGGTTTTCCTCAAGGTCTTCGATTTGTTCGTAACCACGTTTTTGTTCGGCTCATCGTCTTTACGTTAACTCATAGCGTTCTCGTAGCAGATGTTGAGACAGAAGCGTTAGAACCAGTGAAACGAGAAACAGCAGGAATGCAACGATGTGCGATGAGACGACTCCAACGATGAACGCAGAGGCAAAAATAATACGCTCTGCGACAAAGAACTCGTGGGCAACCAACGCTTGTTTTCTCGTAAGTGATTGCAGTGATTTGAAGAGGATGAAGTACATCGTACAAAGAACAAGGGTTCCAAGTAGAAAGAGACCAAGAAAATATAGTGTGAATCGAAAAACATGGGTGACCACTGTTATTGCCGCGGTAAGAAGAAGATACGATACACTAAGGATACTAGAGATGATAAGCGCATTTTTAATCCCATACAGGACGGGTGTGGTCTTGTACCCGCCGGTGGCGTCCCCGTGGACGTCCCTGATTGCTCCGATGATGTTGCTGTTCGTATCATGTAAGAAAAACACCAACGAAAGAATCCAGACGTGCAACGGGATTGAAGCAAATGGCATTCCGAGCGAGAACACGCCAAAGAGATACGTGACAACCGTTAGGGCACCGCGGTTGAGATTTCCAAGAAGCCCCTGTGTTTTCGTAAATTTCCCGTAGCAAAATACGAGAACTGCTGCGATAATGACAAGGGCGACGGTCAGCAAGGGAAGAAAAAATGTCAGCAGAAGCCCAGCGATTGCAAAGAGAGAACCCACCATGAGTGCTTCTGTTGGGCTGATTCTTCCTGAGGGGATCGGTCGTTGTGGTTTTTGTATCGTGTCAAGTGTCCGGTCGTAGTAATCCGCAAGATACAACCCTGCGATCCAGCCCATCATCGGGATGAAAAACACAAGCAGTGCGGTCCGAAGCGGCGGGAGGTCCCCAAAAGTGAGACTCGCTCCAACAAGACTGACCAGGCCACACCAAAATAAGGTATAAGGCCTCATCGTCTCAAGATGCGCAAAGAATTTTTTTTTCAACAAGGATACCGAGATCACCCGTGGCTACCTCGCAATGGAATAGGAATGCTCCGTACTACATTTAAACCTTTAAGAATTCATTTCACCAAGAAAACCCTCAAAACTATTTAAAAGCGGAATCGAATAGCCGTTATCGACAATGAAGAAAAAAAGTCATACACAAAACCCCTGGGCTGCCTATGATGAACGAGGACAGACGTCTCGCGTTCTTGAATGGTGGGCAACAGAAGCATTTTTTGTCTCGCAGGAGGATAAAAAACGATGGAGTCTCAAGGTCGCCCTAAGTGAAGGGTTTGTTGACGCGGAACACAGGGGTGTTGTCTGCAATATAACCCTGTTTGATCAAGATACGAACAAGCAATACATCTATTATGTTCGAAGCCCAGGCGCTCGGTTACAAGCGAAAAACGATACCTTCGACATCCACCATGATGATTCCTACATGAAAGGAGCATATCCGACCTACGAGATGCATTTCCATGACCGTGACCACGACATCGAGATTGATTTCACTTCGCATGCAGAATCATTCCCTCACTGGGTCGCCCAAGAAACAACCCAGGGATGGCTTCCAATGGGTATCGGGTTCTACCGGTATGGGTTCATCCCGAAAACCAGGGTGACTGGCACAATGAGGTTCCAAGGGAAATCATTGACAATAAGCGGAGATGGATACTTTGAGCACGTCTGGGGGAGTTTTGATTACGAGCACCCCTTGTCCACCGTCTCCGGATTTTTCAAAACCCTCGCTGTGTACAAAAAACTCGGGTTCTGGTGGCTTCAGCATCATTCACTGAAAATTCCTAAAACAGTCATACTTGGCACGGAGAATAACCCTCTTGGCTATGATTGGGTCTGGGCGTTATGTGACAACGGCTGGTCACTCTTCTATGGAAATGCAATGTTCTGGATTATGGACGGACCTGCGGCAGGAGTCCTTATCCTCACAAAAGACGGGAAAACCTACACGGAATTCTCAGATATCACGTTCCATTACACAAAAACTACCTATGCAAAGGACCATGATTTCTATTACCCATCGGAATTACAGCTTCTCGCAAAAAAAGGAAAGGAAACCCTTCATCTCACCTGCACGATGACCAACGACAGCAGAGAATACATACGCACATCTGAGAAGCGCCGATTTTGGACAGGCCTTGCGATCTGCGAGGCACCAGGCATCATCAAAGGCTCTTACCACGACGGCAGTCAGACGATACCACTATCCGGTGTGTGTAAAATAGAACCGCAACGGGAGCTATCCAACCTCGGGCACAACGTGCTCACCATTAATTTCTTGCTCCCACCACAAAGTATCGGCATCTCTGTGCACCTCGAATCACATTTTTTTAAAAAAGATATCTTTGCTGTACTTCGCCTTGCTCCTCATCCGAACATACGATTGAGAATGAAACGGATCGATCCTTCAACCATACACCCACGTAGCTAATCCAAGAAAATTTTAATATACCCTGGCTTGTTTCCTAGCACCCGTCATATGAAAAAAAACGTGCTCTCCATTCTGGATGTCGGGGAGGAAATCGAGGACATCATCGATCTTGGTATGCAGTTAAAACATGAGGTGATGGGAGGCAAACAGTTGCAGTACCTGCAGGGGAAAACCCTTGCCATGATTTTTGAGCGCCAATCCACTCGAACCAGGGTTTCATTTGAAGTCGGAATGACGTTACTCGGGGGGCATGCGATCTTTCTTACCGGGAATGAAATCGGAATAGGAAAACGCGAATCACCGGAGGATGCCGCGCTGGTGTTATCACGGTATGTTGACGCGATCATGTACCGAGCAGTCAGTACGCAGAATTTACAAGAGTTAGCAACCTACGCAACGGTTCCGGTGATCAACGGCCTTGACCGGGAGGAACACCCCTGCCAAATCCTTGCTGATCTCATGACGATAAAAGAAAAGAAAGGGCGACTAGAGGGGCTATCGTTCACCTTTATTGGCGACGGGGACGATAACCTCACCCATTCATATCTCTTAGGCTGTACATTGACTGGGATGAACGTGACCGTTATTTCACCGAAGCGGTACTGGCCAAATGAGTTCTACGTCACTCGAGCGAAAGATATCGCCTGGAAGAAAAACCATACGGTGACTATTACTGATGACCTCAGCGCGGTTGCAAACGCTGATGTTGTCGCAACAGACACCTGGATTTCATATTGGTATGAACAAGAACGACAACGACGTCTCAAAGATTTTAAGGATTACACGATTACAGGCGAGATCATGGGCATGGCCAACCCTGATGCGATCTTCATGCATTGCATGCCTATTTACTATGGTGAGGAAGTCACCAAAGACGTCGCACACGGGCGGCAATCCGTGATCATCGACGAAGCAGAAAACAGGATGTGGGCGCAAATGGCGCTGCTCCTGAAACTTCTCCCCTAAAACCAGTGCAAGTAATGAGTATTCAGGAGTTGCAGAACCACATCAATAAAGATCAACACGTATGATGCGAGCAGGTAATCATATCCTTTTCTTCCGATGAGTTTCCCGAGGTGTTTCCGCTGCAGATCATCCGTTGCTTTCCCGAGTGTATAATAATACCTCACGGTGTAGAGCCAGATTCCGGCGAATGGGATGAAAAATATCCATGATAACAGCGTGTAGTAAAATAAAAGAACACCAAGTACCCCGGAAATGAAGAACATCGCCAATGAGATCCTCGCAGCGGTTTTTTCCCCAAAGGAGGTCGCGTAGGTTTTCACCCCGAGCGTGCGGTCTCCTTCAACATCGTGGATTCCCTCCGCGAGATCATGGGCATTATCAGCAAAATACGTGAACAACACCAGGAGTATCATCGGGAGAAGCTGACTCGTATGAATAGAGATATACCCTAACACCGGGACACTCGCATTGATATCTCCTGTTGGCGGGAGCGCGGTCCATATCACAAAGAACCCAAAAAGCGGCACTGTAAGCCATTGCACCGGGGTGAAGATCTCAGAGTACGCAGGCAGTTTGATTTTTTTCTTAAGGTATTTATTGTGAAATGCGACAAAGAGCGCGGTCACACCGACAAGGATGAGACACCAGGGGCTTGTGAGAACCCCAAAGATGAAGGTCAGTGCAGAAAACACAAGTGCCACTGCAAAAAATTTCCGAGGGCTTATCCGCCCATCTGGGATCGGACGGCTCGGGTGGACAATGATATCAATGTCTTTATCAGTGATGTCATTCCAGATGAGTGCTGCAAAAAAGCCAGAATACAACGTTGCAATCGTGAGAAGCACGAGTCTGATGATGTGAAGGTTGTACGGCTGTATGCCGTACGCAAACATAGTTGCTGCAGCAAACATCATGATGTAACTAATTAGTTCATAAGGAGGAAATGAGCGCCAGCGGAATAAGAACTGAATAGGTCGGGTGAAGAAATTTTCTTTTTTTGGCTCCGTGATGTGTTGCATCAATGTCGTCACCATGTAGATGTCAGAAGCTCAAAAACATTTTCTTACTTTTTTCGTAGACAATACGTTGTCCATCCGATTGGCTCAAAAAAAGGGAACGGGTTATGACGCATGCATTTCATAAGCTCAATGTCATGATGAGCTTCGATGCTTTTCAGGATATCGCATGTTGCGATATCAACCTCCCGGACGATGATCTGACACTGGGATTTCGCGGTAGCGAACAGATATTCAAGGATCTGAACCTTTGGTAAGGAACAACTTGAGACGATGATCCCGTCAAAATCCTTTACCGGGTAGTCCAACCCGTCGCCGTACTCTATCGTTATTTTTCCTTGAAGATTTCTGCGTCGGATTACCTCCTGGGCACGCTGCACGGTGAGAAGATTCTTATCGATACCGACCACCGTGCGTACATTATGCTGGGCGAGCATAATCTCTGTGAGTGGGTACGCGCCACAACCGATATGAAGGACGTTTGAATCCTTGGTAAGTCGACATTCCTCGTATTCCTTTTTGTATTCCTGACCGATGGATTTATTATAATATGTTGCAATTTTCTCGTTCTTGTACGACCAGAGATCTGCGATTTCCCAGAAAAAATTTGATAGCTTTTTGATAAAAAAAATCGCTATCCCGCTCATGATACTTTGATTTGTTTTCTCAGAGGTTTTCATGGATTAATCACTTGGTGATGTTGACATTTTTTCAGCTTTTTATTTTCCGATTGTATATGCCCCTTGGTAGTATTTAAACCATTGTTTCTATGAAAGGAGAGGTCGTTGTTATGCGTACCATTTTTTCATGAATATGAGGAAGATGTTGCATCCGATGCCGAAGGCGTTTGCGACAATAATAGCGATGTCATTGCGAAGAAGCCCATACGTTAACCAGAGCATCATTCCTGTTGCGATAACAAGAGGCATCCAATATGAGACGTCGTTCAGATGTTTGGTGGTATATCCTTTCACGAGCTGTGGAAGAAACCCGATGGAGGTGACTATGCCCGCGGCAAACCCAAGCCATGTGAAAAGATCAGCTTGCATACAGAGGGTTCATCCAAAAAAGTATATTAAGCCTTTCTAACATGCACGCATACGTCTTTCAATGATACTATCCAGAGGTTGACACCGTACTCTTTGGGCCCGTGGGGTAGCTTGGTATCCTTCTAGCTTGGGGTGCTAGTGACTTGAGTTCAAATCTCAACGGGCCCACTTTTATCTCTCGAAGAGATTCCAGTCAATAGACCTAAAAACCGCATTCTATCGTTTTTCTCCTGGTCTCGCTGTCCTGCCATCTGTGATGGTTTCAGGGCGAGACTGATCCAATCTTCGGGCAGATGATTGTAGTAGTCGGTTGCTTGGCTGACGTAGATATGTGTGGTTGAACTTTCTTCGTGTCCAAGCCATTTCTGGACTTCGAAGATGTCGAAATTTTTTGTTTCCACTTTCGTTTTAATGAGTCTAGCAACTGCACACCAATGTCGCATGTCGTAGGGTCTGAATTCTTTCCAGATTTGTTTTCCATGTTTACTCAAGTTGTGTCCAAGATGTCGTACGGTAAATGGTTTTCCGTCTGATTGCAGGTACAGTGTGTCTCCCGAGTATTGGTTTGCTACTTTTGGTCTCCAGTGCTCTATCCAGTTTTTGAAAGATTTATGGATAGGTGATGTGAGGATTGCTGGTTCGATGTTGTAGAGGAGCCGTGTTCTGTTGTGTTTCTTTGGTTCAGTGATCATGATGTGTGGTATTGGTGAGTCAAGGTGGATGTCACTAGTTTTCATAGTGATGATTTCACTGGGTACTCTCCATCCGATCATGAAGCTGTGGTAGAAGAGATATTGGTAGAGAGCGTTTTCGTAGGGATCTTCAGAATAGGTGTGATGGAAGAATTGGTTCACGGTTTCTGGGAGTGGGAGTATTCGTTTTCGTGGTTGTTGTGCTGATGGTGGTCTGTAGTTCCATCCTGTTCCTTCACCGAAAGGTATTCCGTAGGCTTTGAGGAAGGTCTGCATCGCTTTCCATTGGTGGATGAGTGCGTTTGGTGTTGCTTGTTCGATTTGTTCTCGGTAGTCCATGTGCTTGAGGAAGTTTTGGAAACTAGGGTCTCGGAAATTGACTGGTACGATATGTGTTTCCATGAATCTGGCGTATCTCAGATGTTTATCGATCGTACTTGGTTTGAGTCGTTGTCGTAAGAGTGCATGGATCGCGATGTCGCTGAAGGTTGCGGCTTGTGGATTGAGTTGTAAGGGGCAGTCCATTCGGTTGAGTTGGGTTACGTCATAGTTTAGACTACCCATGTCTTGCCTGCCTATTTGGATATTGGGTTGTTCGATAGTTTGGCCTAATTGGTTTATCATTTCTTTCCATGTTTTTTGGTTACCTCCGACCAGCTCTGATGAGTTGGTTACCGTGAATTTGTTTGAATATATGGAGAGGGTTGTTTGGCTGGTGTTCATTGTTTGTTCACTTTTGTTTTGTATTATTTGTATTACAAATATGTATATGTAATACGTAATATTTATATCTTTCTGTATTATTCGTCATACAATGCCTACAAGAAAGGACAAATCAGAAAAAGCCCATTGCGTAAGAGTCCGCAAAGATCTTGAAGGATGGGTTAATTCAAAAATTCAATCTCAAGAAATCGGATCATGGACACATGCAGTTGAATGGGGATTAACATTACTTAAAGAGAAACTAGAATCTAAGAAATAGAAAGTTTGATTTATCAGTAGAATATCCTATATTTTATATAATTATGTTCAAAAGTAAAAAAATTATCATAATTCTGCTTATTTTCTTGCTTTTCTCAAATTGTTTTATATTACCAATTTCAAGTACACGTTGCTTTCCTGAAAATTATAATTATAACGAGTGGCACATTGATACATGGTGCGAAATTTACAATGTCACAAAAGATATGAAGGTTTATGGATGGACAATCATTAAAATTAATCTAACAAAACCAAATGTCAGTAATGATATCTACTTTGATATAGAACTCCCTGCAAAAAACGATAGTGTTACTTATTATTATCCAAACATTTCAGGTATTTCATTAAAACGTGAAGAAAGAAAAGAAGGAATAAGCGTTTCTTTTAATTTAAATAGATCCGTATTTATGAATTGTAGTTCATTCGAATTTGCGATTAAATATACAGTCAGGGAAGAACTATTTTTAAATCAAAAAAGTCAATGGTTCGAGAGTCTTATTAGATACAGATTCGAAACAAGAGTTGATATCTTAAATGATATTTTACTTTACAAAGGAACTAACCAGAATTCGCGCATTATCAACATTTACATTTTTTTAAACGATGAAGCTACAATAGTAAAACCAGAAAAATTTTCTATTGTTTCAAAAGATGAATTTCCGAGTTTAACTGATTTGCTAGCACTAAATAGAACAGCAATTGATAATAAAGTCTATGGAGAAATTATCTTAAGTAAGATGAATCTTCCCAAAATTGAACCAAATGAAAATAATACCCTTCTAATCAGTTACATCGGCAGCTCTTCGCCAGGATCCATTATATTTGAATTTTCATTTACTAATTATACGATAGTATTTCTTACGTTTATTGCTGTTTTGTTGGGTATATTTAGTTCCGTAGTTACAATTGCGAACTTCATAAAAAAAAGAAAGAAACAAAGGAATAATGACCCAATTGAAATCAAAGAAAAAGCCGTCGATGAAAGTGTATCTTTTAAAATAAATACTATTACATCAACTAACGTTAATAGGGTAGAAAAATTAGATTCTTTATTACTCGCAGTTCCTTCGTTGTTTGGAATAATTGGAATTATAATACCCTTATTTGCAAATGCAATTTCTGAACAAGGATATGGAAATATTTTTGTAAACGAAATTTTATATTATTTTACAATCCCACTTCTATTTTTCGCAGTATTTATGCCACTTTATATTGGTTATTGGAGGGGCGTTATAATTGCAAACTCAATTACGGAACGTGTCAGAGGGTGGATATATTTAATTTTAGGAACTGCCATGTATATCCTTCCAATTTCTCTATTGTTTATATCAATAGTATTGACTTTATTTTTCTGGAACAATATTCCACTAGTGATAATTATAAATGTATCTTTACCAATTTTAGTATATTATTATGGAATGAAACAAGTAAAGAAATTTCGTCCTTTTATAAAAAAATTATTTAATTTATATGGACAACAGGAGTATTCGAAAAAAGATGAATACTTTGTTTTTAGAACTTATTTGACTGTTGGATCTATTTCTATATTCTTTTACATTTTAATTTATTCACTTGTTTTAGGAAAGATTTTGAATTCGGGCAATATATACTATATTCCCATTCGTTTAATCGGTTTGGGTGTTCCAGTCATCTATTTTGGATTACGAGAAGAAAAAATCACTTCGGAATATCTGAATAACATTCCGAATATGAATGATTTTTTTCTCAGAAAAAAAATCAAACAATTTTTTATTATATTGTTGACGTTTAGTATTTTTTCAATTTTCTTTATTATCATCGACGTAATATTCAACAATCTTGTTTTTACATTTATATCGCATATTTGTATTGGAGTATCAATGTTTTCAGCTTTTACTATGATTATGGAGAAAATAAATCTAAAATATACAGAGGTATTGACAGAAATTGAAAACAAATCTATTGATGAGATTATTAATATTAAAGGAATAGGACCAAAAACAATACAACATCTAAAAAATGGAGGAATAACAACCATTAAGAAATTAGAGGAGATAGATATTAAGGATCTAATGCTGATAAAAAGAATCAGGAAGAAAACTGCAAGATTACTGAAGGAATCTTATAACAAGATAATTTTTGATTAGATTGACTCTTTAAAATAAATCAAAATTATTAGTGCTATCCGCTGTTATTCATTTATTTGAAGAAAATTGTGAAAATATATTTTTAAGTATTTCTTCTGCTTCAGTTTCTTTTCTTTCTTTTCCACTGTTAATTTCTTCTTTTACGATAAGAGCTATTTCTTCACCTAGCGCAGGTTTATTTAAGTCACCTAATTCTCTTTCATGAAGATACTTTGTTAAAAATTTTTCAGTTGATTTCCCTTTATCTTTTTCGTCTTTTAGTTGTTTCTCAGTCATATCAAATTTGTTTGGATAGAGATTGTTCATCGCACGTATTACATAATGTTCATCAAAACAGTCGAGGAACGTTCCTTTTTTCCAAATATAAAAATTATCAGTGACCAATCCTTCTCTCTGCAAATCCTTGATTTTTTCTTTTACACCATCGTCGTCATCTAAAATTAAAAAAGACTTCATATCGAAATTTTTTATATAAATTAGAAATTCTTTAATTTTTGCTAATCTACCAACTCCTCTAATATTTATTTGATATATTCCAGATTCTTCTAGTGTCATTCCAACAGCAGAAAAAAGTATTGGAATTGCTTTTTCTTCGGTTTCCCCTTCGATGAAAATTATAAAATCATTAAAAAATAAATCTGAATTTTTTATTCCGAGTTCATATTTAATTAACTTAAATTTCTCTTTGTTTTCTATATTTAAAACATTAGCGATAGTATCTGAACTCTTTTTCACAAGATATAATTTTAAATTATCAAAACAATTGACAAATATCGAAGAATGAGTAGTCAAAATTATTTGTTTAGTATTTGATTGTTTTCTTAAAAAATTAAAAACGTCTCTCTGCGCTTTTGGATGAAGATGAACTTCAGGTTCTTCCATACCAAAAATTACATTTTTATAAAAATTTAAATCAAAGATACTAACAAATAACTGATTTATACCTGTACCGACTGAAGAAGAAGGAAATTTATTAAAAAAGATATCTACTAGTTTTTGGTTGTTTTCGGTTTTTGATACGACTTTCTTATACGATGGAAATATCTGTGAGACTTGATTATTAATTTGTTCAAATATTTCTTCCCCATTAGTACTTATTTCTTTCTCACATCTTAAAAACTCATTTGCCATATAGCTACCATTCGATTCCATGGATCTAGCGGTTGCTTCTGTCATAAGCTCTTTCTCAACCTTCCTAATAGCAGGGATTAACAAAAAATTTTTCCGAACCAACATTATTAAGAAATAATATATATTAGTTCCAGCCCCACCATATCTATAAGAGCTATCTTCATTTCCCCGTAATAAAAATTGATTATTATTACGATGATATATGTGAATAGGAAGATCCTTCATATCAATGGATGTTACTTCAAAACTAGCATTTTTGTTATCCTTAAGGATAATTCTTACAGTGATTATAATTGTATCACTAATTGGATATCGAATGACGTTATCTTTTGATGATTCGAATGCAATTTCTTCAGTAGGAAAAATATTTTTTAATTCAGAAGGGGATAATTGTATATATCCTTTTAACGTGATTGTTTGACCGTCATTATTAAATATTCGTTGGTTTTTCAATTCTATATTCATTGTTAGTTGATCGGAACTCACTGATTTTCCCTGTGAGATTTCTTTGATATCTCTAGATTCATCCCAGTTAAAAAAAAGATCTAATGCTTTTAAAATATTAGATTTTCCTGCATCATTTTCTCCTATAAAAATCGTAAGATCATTAAACTCGATTGAAACTTTTTTTAGATTTCTATAATTTTCAATTTCAAATTTTTTTATCTTCATCTATACATCAAATCCTTAAAATAAAACATTATTCTTCATCATTTTTCCATCCACTAATTCCAGCCAACACGTATCCTACAATAGCTCCTAGCAAAGTGGCTACAACATCTAAATTCAGAAGTTCTTCTAATGCAAGAATTAAAATTGTAGGTAGAAGAAGAAGTATAGTAGTAAATTGAATCACTCTTACGCCAATTCCTTTCTTAAGCTTGATTCTATTATGAAAGATTCCAATAAGACCAAGAAACATAATTCCAACAAGAATAATTTCAATCCATTCTTTCATGAAAATTCCCAAATAATCAAATATCATTTAGGTATATAAAAACATAGTATTTCCTCTATATCAACAGAAATACAGTTTTATCTTAGGTTTCTAATGTTAAGCAGGTTTTTATAAGAAATAGGTCATAAATAAATCATTTAACCTTAGTAATTAAAAAACGTAGATGTTTTTTAAAGAACATGTGACATTATTCGATAAATGAATAAACAATTGGCGAAATTTTACGAAAATATGTAGGTTTATCTTTTTTAATTATTTCGATATCCTTTGAATTGATTAATGTTATTATTCTAACAAATTTGCTTAACTTTATTTCTTCTGAATTTGGATGAGTTGACTTAAAATTTATTACGTTATATTCAGAAAACCATTGTAATAAAGAATACAACTCACCTCTTAAATCTAAGGAGTAAATTATTGCTATTTTTTGTGTATTCCTAAATACACTTAATTGTTTTTCCAGAAAAATTTTATCTTTATTTCTAAAATCGACTATAGTAAAACCATACTCTTTATTTAAAAAAATACTTAAACTATCGATCCCAAATTTCGATATGTCATTATATATTGAGGGGTTTGAATAACCCCTCATAGAAACCTCTATTTGACCCTTCATTATTCCTGATACATAAGGAGTGATGATGGTGAGTTTTGATAAATTTATTTTGAAGCAG